>ERZ772766.5-NODE-5-length-208627-cov-12.216357_pt1 | contig 208627 bp, 177 predicted proteins | sample MGYA00511379_ERZ772766 | MGnify/ENA primary metagenome ERZ772766 (study PRJEB29015, sample SAMEA2737895) | human oral metagenome | biome: human oral; feature: human-associated habitat; material: dental | place: China | collected 2116 ... | reverse complement strand
CAGTTCCCAGGCGCCCCGGAGCGACCGCAGGGTCAGCCACACCGGTTCCCCCGGGGCGGCGTGGCAGAGCCGCACCGCCGGGGCGTTCCCAGTCAGGGGCAGGTTCAGCACCAGCACCTGCGCCGAGACCGCGTCGCAGATCACCCCGGCGCCCGCCCAAGCCGCCGACCACAGTTGTGCGTCCTCCAGGGGGTCGCGGTAGCTCCCGCCCTCGGTGACGGCCCGGCGCAATTCCAGCGACCTGACGCAGGCCCGTCCCAACGGCGTCGAACGGTCCAGGGCGTGCGGATCCCGGAACAGGGCGGCGGCCAGTTCAGCCAGCCGGCGCGGCTCCTCCCCGGTGGCCGCGAGCACATCCGCGACTTCACCGGCCAGCAGCGCCCACGACGGGGCCGGTTGCAGAATGCCCCGGGCCACCACCGTCAGGTCGTCCCCCCAGTCGCCGACCGCACCTCGCAGCAGCGCCAGACCGGCCGCACGGTCGGATTCCCGCGCCTGCTCCGCCTCGGCCCGCTCCCCCCGGAGATCCCGCAGGGGTCCTCCGAGCGCGACGAGCAGCTCGTCCAGTCCGGCACCGTGGGCCCTCAATCCCTGCCTGAGTTCCGACGCCCTCACCCCCCTGCCGGATTCCCTCCAATCCGCCTTCAGGAACCGCCCGATGTCCCGGCGCTCCGATGGCGACCAGTCCAGGGACACCTCACCCCTGTCCCCGCGCCAGCCTCGTTCCCGGCGTCTCCTGACCTCCGCCAGCAGGCGGGCCGGTCCTGGCAGCCGCGCCCAGGCCAGCAGATAGCCGGGCACGCTCACAGCAGCTGGTCCTGCCTTTCGGACGCCCCGAGCGCCGGGGTTTCAATGGTCTCCAGTTGTCCGCCCGCCCACAGTTCCAGAACCAGATCGGCCCCGGGCATGGGGGCCGGCGCCCTGACCACCTGGTAGATGGCCGCGACGGGCACGGCGGCGACATTGACGATCCTTCCTGGCCCGACCAGCAGCACGTCGAGGTCGAACTCCCTGAACAGTTTCATCACGGTGGCGCGGTTGGCGGCGTCAAGACCGTCGAAGGCCTCGTCCAGCCACAGCGGCCGGGGCCCGGTCGGCATCTCCTCGTACATCGCGGCGAGGGTGGCCACGAGCGGCATCATCAGCATCACAACCCGCGCCCCGCCGGAGAGTTCCGCGTAGCCCCTGCTGGTCAGCGGTCCCCACTTCCCGGAGCCGCGGCGATGTTCCAGGTGGATGTCGTACCAGCTCCGGTAGTCCAGCCGCTCCGCCAAGCCGTTTCGCCAGTCGGCCAGCCCCGCCCCCTGGGCCTCCCGTTTCACCTCGTCGACCCGGACCCTGAGGAACTCCCTGACACGCTCCTCCACCTCGGGATTGCCCCAGGCGGGACCGCCGACGGCCTCCAACACCTGCCGGGTGGCGGCGTCCTTCGGTTCGAGGACGATCCTGAGGGCGGTGCGGTCGGTGCGGGTGGCGTGGGCCTCCAGCACCTTGTTGATGCGCCCGACGAGCGCCTGGGTGGCGCCTATCCGGTCCCGCAGGTGATCCATGAAGGTGGAGCCGAGCAGCTGCCCGAGCGTGTCCTGCACCCGCTGGTCGTAGTTCAGGGCCAGTTCCTCCTGGATGGCCCGCAGCCTCGCGAGGGCCTCCGTGAGGGGGTGGCCGGCGCCGTTCGCATCGACCACCACGGTGACCCTCGGCAGGTCATCCACCTCATCGATGCGAAGGCTGCGGCCACCCGCCTCCAACGCCCCGCGGGCCTCGCCCGCACCGGTGTGCAGCCTCCGCCAGGCGTTCTGGACCGCCTGATCGGCCTGGTCGGGATCCTCGCTCCAGTTGCGGATGGTGACCTGCTGACTGACGAACCGCACCTGCGCCCGCACCTGCATGATCGCCGTCGAGTCCGGTTCCGGCAGCTCCAGACCCAGTTCCTCCGCCAGGCCCGCGTCGACGAGCCGCCGGAACCATGCGAAGGCCCGGTCGCGTTCAGCGGTGACCGTCTCCCGTTCCCGTTCGGCCGCGGCCAAGGCCTCCTCGGCCTTGCCCACCCGACCAGCCAGCCGGAGCAGTTCCCGCCCCAGCCCCGTGGCCTGCGAGGCCACCTCGGCGGCCCGCGCCTGCAGCTCCTCCAACTCCCGGACTATCTCCTGGTCATCCGATCCGATGGCCTTCTCGAGGGCCTGCACCCGGGATGTTGCCGATCCCAGTCGTTCCTCGGCAGCGCGCACCTCGGTGATTGCCTCGTCCCGCTGTCTGTCCCCCTCCGTCGCCGCGGTGACCGCCGCTTCACAAGCGCCGAGGGCCAGTTCCTCCCGTTCCCGGGCGTGACGCAGGACCCCCAGGGCGTTCTCGGTGCGGCGCAGGGCGTCCTGCACCTCCACCAGTTCGGCCTCCCGGACCGGCAGGTGATGCTGCGTGGCGAAGGTCAGCAGGGTCGCCCGCCTGGCGTCGGCCTCCGCCCGCAATCCCCGGGCCCGGGCCTCGTGCTGCGCCGCCGTCTCCTCCGCAGCAGCCGCCAGGGTCTCCGCAGTCGCGGCGTCCCGCAGCAGCCCGAAGAGTTCCCGGTCGTCGGGGGCCGAGGCCATCGCCCTCTGCAGGGCGGCCAGTTCGGCGGAAGCCCAGCTGGCCTCGGCCTCGTGCTCCGTCGCCTCGGCGAGGGCCTCCTCCCGGGCGCGGTTCAGTTCGGCCCTGCGCCGGGCCCGGCCGGCCTCCCGGGCTTCCTCCCCCAGGTGCTCGGCGTTGCCGTTGGGGCAGCTGGCCCGCCCCACCATGGAACCGTTGCGCCAGCGCCCGTCGAGGGCGATCGCGAGCCCGGTTCCCGGCAGTTCCTCCCCCGCGTGGACCAGATGGACGCCCGCCAACAGCGCCTCGACCCGCTCGTTCCACGGGCCGGAAGCGGCCTCCAGCACCTCCCCGAGGCCTCTTCCGACAGGTTCCTCGACGACGGCCAGGACATCGTCGGCGACGACACCCTCGTCGCTCACCCAGGCGTCCAGCAACCCCGACGCAGCGAGCGCGGCCTCGATGGCGGCCAGTTCCTGCTCCTGCAGACCCTCGCGCGGGTTCACGAGCCGCCAGACGGGGGCTCCCGTGTCGGGGCGAGAACGCCGCACCCACAGTGCGGACGGCTGCGGATCCGCTACCCCGGCCCGGTCCAGTTCCTCGATGCGCCCGTCCAGTTCGCCGACGCGTTCCCTGGCGAGCCGGCCCTGCAACTCGGATTCCCGCAGCCTCACCTGGACCGGGGCGCGTGTTGGTTCGAACCATTCCTCCCGGATGCGTTCCCTGAGCGGCCGCTGTGGGGTGCTGCCGTCGGGCAGGGCGGACTGCCAGGCCTCGACGTCCACGCCGCCTCCGACTTTCTCCGCCCAGACGTCGAGCCCGGCCGCCAGCGAGTCGCGTTCCTGCTCGGCCACATCCCAGGCGGCGTCGCGACGTTCCCCGGCCTCGGTGGCTCGCTGCCGGGACTCCGCCGCGACGTCCTCCGCGCGGCTGGCTTCCTGATCGGCCAGGACCACCTCGCCCAGGAACTGCTGGGCGCGTTTCACGTCGCGTTGCCTGTCGCCCACCCGCTGTTCCGTGAGCACCGGGTCGAAATCGGCGATGTCCACCCCCGCCTCCCGGGCCGCGTATCGGGCATCAGCGAGGCGCTCGGAGGTTTCCCGGCGCCGGGTCTCGAGCGCGGCCTCAGCGGTTTCCCGGGTCTCCTCCGCCCTGCGCGCCGCCGCATCGGCTGCCTCGGCGCGCCGGTTGGCCTCCGCGGATTCCCTCCCCGCCATCTCCGCGACGGTGCGGGCGTGGGTCAGGCGGGTCAACCTTCCCTGCGCGTCCTGGTAGCGGCTGGAGGCCCGCAACTCCTCGGCCGCCACCCGGGCGCCCTCACCCGCGAGCTCCAGGGAGCGGCGTTCCTCCTCCACGACAGCCCGTCGCGCGTCCGCCTCCCCGAGTTCCCGTCGCGCCTCCCGTTCCCTGCGGGTGACGTTGTCGAACGCGGTGATCGCGGACCTGCCCCTGTCCGCGGCCCTCCGCAGCACTGCCCGCACCCAGGGCCGCCAGGAACGCACGGTGAACCCCTCAACGATTTCGACGGCGTCCGCGGCGCGATCCAGATCGGCTCGGATCTCGTCCAACTGGTCCCAGCCGTCGGCGAGCTGGTTGATCTCGGAGCGGTCAAGTTCTGGCAGGGCGTCGTGCAGCCGATCGCTGATGAAACGCACCTGGAGTTGCTCACCGAGTTTCGGGGTGCGGGTGACCCGCAGCAGCTTCCCCACCGCCTCCAGTTTCTCGGCGGTGCTGCCCAGCAGCCGGGAGGCCACTTCGCGGCGGTAGGCCGCCGCGCTCGGATGCCTGGTGAACCCCTCGGCCGTCACATCCTTGGGTAGCACCACGCGGCGGGCCGCCAGCAGGTCGCAGCCGCCACGCACCCGTTCCCCGCCGGAGAGGGTGCACCAGTGGAGGCGCATGTCGGCGGCTGCGCCGCGGGCCTCCGCGAACAGCAGCGTGGTGAAGAACTCCTCACCCTGGTCGGTGCGGCGCCCGTACTCCACCCACAGCCAGCCGTGGTGGGTGGAGGCCGTGGCCTCGCGGCGATCGGCGTCGCGGCCGGTGGGTTCGACGTAGTAGCGGAACGTTTTTCCGGAGCGGCCCAGCGTGTCGATGTTGCTGGATGCGACATCCGCGAGCCAAGGGATCAGGGTGGTCAGCGCCATCAACGACGACTTACCGGTTTCGTTGCTGCCCATGAGCTGCACCCAGCCGTCCGCATACCAGTACTCGGTGGTCTCGAACTCCCACAGGTTCACCACCCCCGCGCGCAGCGCCTGCCAGCGATCAGCCCTGATGGGGCCGGGCAAATCGCCCGCGACCACGGCGTCGCGCCACGACTTCAGTTGCTCGTCATCAAGCATCACTCCTCCTCGCCCGAGGTCAGTTCGGCATCGCGGTAGCGCCCCGCGGCCGGGGCGAGAATCCAGTCCCCGGCCTCCACCCTGAGTAGACCGAGTTCCCCCAACCGCCCCGCCACGGCGTCGCGGATCGCCGTGGCGGATTCCTTCAGGGCCACCGTGAGTTGTTTCTCCCTGCCACGGTGAATGTCTTCCGCGGCGGCCAGCACCCGGTCGGCAGGAACCCGGTGGAATCCTGCCGCCCCCGGGCACAGCGCGTCGATCATGGCCAGCGTCACCCAATCCAAGGTGGTGGCGTCGGGGAAACCGCAAACCAACCCCTCGGGCAGTTCCCGGGATGCGGGCATCACCAGCACGAGGGCGTCGCTGCGCACCTCAACCCGGCCTCCGGTCAGTTCCTCGGCCCGCTCCACCAGGCGGCTGCGCTGCCGGGTCAGGTAGTCGCGGTGGGATTCGGGAAGCTCCTGGGGATACAGGGCCTGGCATTCCACCAGGATCCGCAGCAGCTCCTGTCCCCGGGCGTCCTGGCCGCCGTCGACCCGGCGCGCCAGGGCGAGGTCGACGTCATTGGTGTCCACCAGCAGCATCAGGGCGTCCCGGTGCAGCAGGTAGCCGGCGCCGATCCCGGATCCGGTGCGCTCCCAGTCGTTCTGCAAGGTGCCTGAGGTGCGTTCCTCCAGCACCCCGTGCCCGATGAGCAGCTGGATGGCGGCGAGCAGCCGCTGCCGGTCCGGGCGGCGGTTCGGGTCGTAGGGCCAGCCGCCGTTGATCTGCGCCAGCCGCGCCACATCGTCGGAAAGTTCCTGGAGGGTCAGTGACTCCCCGGGGCTGGCCTCCAGGCAACTGGCGGTGTACAAGGCCAGCACCAGCTGGCCGCGGGGCGGTGGCGTGATCGCGGGAAGAGCCACTCCTCCCCCGATGGGTGGCCTGCGCAACCGGTAGCAGCGATTGATACCAACCAGGAGATAGCCCACCCGCTTCGCCCAGACGTTCAGGACGGCGGCGTGACGGTGCACCAGCACGTGCAGTTCGGGATGTCTCCAGGGCGTGACGATGGGGTTCGCCAGCAGGCCGGTGAAGGCGGCCTGGATCTCGGAGTGGTCGTTGCCCAGCATCACGCGGTGAACTCCACCAGGGCGTCGGCCAGCACCAGTCGCCCTTCCTCGGTCCGGCAGACGGCGGACCGGGGAGGGTGGACGGGGGTCAGTTTCATGGTGCATCTGCCGTCGGCGGTGGTGCCCGTCCCGTCCGATTCCCGGGCCGAGGTGAGCAGGTCCAGGAAGAGCCGGGTTTCCTCCGCGGTCAGGACGGCCCAGTCACTGAGGTGTGTGCCGGAACGGGAGACCAGGCGGTGTTCGGCCTCCCGCAGCGCGGCCTGGTCGTGGGCGGCGGCAGCGCGGGCCAGTTCCCTGGCCCTCGACCGGTCCACCACGCGGGGGGCCCGGCCGGACAGGGAACGCCGGCCCTGGGAGCGCAGCCGTTTCGACACCGGGGCGGGGGGTGCCTCCCACACGCTCGGGGTACCGGGCACCTCTGGGGTCTCCATGGCCAGGTGCCTGGCGGAGTAGAGCCCCGTGCCGGATGCGAAGACCCGCCAGGCCTCCGCGTCGTCCTCGGCCCCGGCGACCGCGTCGGCCAGCCGGGACAGTTCCGCGGCCCGGGAGACGGTGCCCCCGACCGCCAGCAGCGCCCGGTGCCCACGGAGCACCGGGGTGACGGCGTCACGCATCTGGCGGCGAAGCCGGGTGGCCTGCGGCAGTTCGCCGCTGAACCAACGTTCCAGGACTGCGACGATGCCCGCCAGGTGGGTGGTCGCGCGGGTCACCGTCTCCGGGTTGATCTCGGCGCCGAGGCGTTGGAGGGTCAGGGCCCGCCAGGTATCGGGGCCGATGGCCTTCAGGTCCGGTAGGCAGGCCGTGATGCGACCGGACCAGGCGTCCACCCCGGCACCCCAGGCATCGATGTAGGCGAGGATGGTTTCCAACAGGCGCGTGATGCGCGCCTGGTCGGGAACCCCACCGAGCGCAGCGGCCATCCGCGACTGCCACTGGTTGGCCTCCCGCGCCATGGCGTCCAGGGTGGTTTCGACCACGGAGAACTCCCGGGAGGCGTCATCGATACGTTCCCCCGCCAGGGCGTCCAGGGCGGCCCGGAGCCGGTCGGCCAGCACCGCCGGGGCCAGCAGCACCGCCGTGGAACCCGCCCCCAGGTCCTCCTCGATGGCCCTGACGGCTTGGTTGAGGGCCGCTCCGGCCTCGGTGAGCTGGTAGCGGTAGCGGTTCCGGAGGAACTCTTCCTCCGTGGTGGCCCGGTCCTGCCAGGCCTCGCAGGTTCCCCAGGAGACCAGCGACGCGAGACGGTCGGAGAGGTTGAGGTCCTCGACCAGCTCGGCCACCGTCCCCTGCGGCAGCCGCGCGCGGATCAATTCGGCCAGTTCGTCGTGGCCCACCCCCGTCAGCGACACCTCCTGCCGGTCTGCCAACACGTCCACGATGAGCCGGTACTGGCGGGCGTGGGAACCGACGAGGTAGCTGGCGGCGCGGATCTCCCCGGGGGTCGTGAGCAGGCTCCAGGGCGACAGATCCCCTTCTAGCGCTTCGGTCACGGATCCACCCTACCCAGCCAACAGGTCGGGAAAAGGCCGTGGCCCCGGGATCTCCCGGGGCCACGGCGTGTTGGGGCGGGATCGGTCAGAGACCTTCACCCGTCCTGGGAAGACCGGGTCTGACCGGCGTCTTTCTGGTGGGCTGGCCCGGCGTGCCCGGATCCGTGCTCGTCGGCGTCGCGGTTCCGGTCGGCGTCACGGTGCTGGTCGGTCCGGCGGACGGGGAGGCCGTGGGTTCGGTGCCCTTGTTCAGGTCCCCTGTGATGGCCTCCGTGACGCCTTGGGCATTGTCGAAGGCCACAGCCATGTATCCGAGCGTCTTCTGGTCGGTGTAGGCGGCGTCGTTGCGTTCGAGATTGAAGGTCTTCGACTCGCCCGGGTTGACCTTGAAGAACTGGCCGTCGTTGAAGGGCTTGTTCGTCGGATCGTACTGCGCCCACTGTTCGATGGTGTCGATAGCCGCCTCGTTCTTGAGGTCGGTGGCGTAGGCGGTGTAGCTGAACTTGCCCTTGATGCCGACCTGGCTGGCGACCACCTGCAGCACCACGGTGCTGGAGTCCGTCGGGGCGAGGGTCATAGAACCGGAGGCGTAGACCTTTCCGTCGGAGAGATCCGCCACGAACACCTCGGCGACACCGTTGATCTCCTTCGCGCGCACCAGCCCGGAGTCGATGCTGATGATCCGGTAGTCGGCCTTGCCGTCATTGTCGTTGTCAATTTCGACGTTGTACATGAGCTGGGCTGGGTTGGAGAACCGGGAGCTGGAGTTCAACGCGAAGTTCACGGTCCTGAGCATCTCGTCGCCGTAGCTCGCCACCCCGACGCTGGCCAGGTCCTGGCCGCTGTCGACCCCGTCCGGGATGTCGGCAGGATCGCTCAGTCCCCACGTGTAGATCGCGGTGTAGGCACCGACCGCGCCGCCCTCGTTGGTGAAGGTGACGTCGGTTCCCTTGGGCGTGGGCGTGTTGGCCGCCTTCACGTTGGACAGGGAACGCGGAACCAGCAGGTAGGGCATGGTCAGGGTCTTGCCACCGGACCCGGTGAACTTCAGGTTGCCGGAGGCCTCGTAGAACCACGGCGAGTTCGGGCTGTTGACTCCGCTGGGCACGTCGGAGGCCGACACGGTGATCTTGACGTCGATGTCCACGCTGCCACCAGCCGGAACCGTGATCTTCTCCTGGCTGAAGGAGATGGTGGCCTTCTTCGATTTCTCGGCCGGTTGTGAACTGGCGGTGAACTGCGCTGTCTCGGTTCCCTTGTTGACGAGAGTGACCTTGCGGGTGGCCTCGAAGGTGGTGGACGACTCCGCGTACCCGAAGCTGAGCCCCGCGTCACGCACCGCGGTGCCGTTCACGTCCGTGGAGTCACCGTAGGCGACGACGGAGGCACCGACCGCCTCGACGGGGTCAACCAGGCCTCCCGCGAGGGTGGGATCGTATCCACCGACCTTCTCGGGATCGGCGGTGTTGACCAGCGAGGCCGCGATCTCCTGGGCGCTCCACTCCGGGTGGGCCTGGACGGCGAGAGCGGCGACGCCGGTGACGTGCGGGGTGGCCATGGAGGTACCCGAGTCGACGCGACCGAAGCTTCCGGAACCGACGGCCGCCGACAGGATCGAGACGCCGGGGGCAGTCACGTTCGGGCGCACAGCCGAGTCACCGCTGCGCGGACCCGCGGAGCTGAAATCCGCGAGTTTGCCGTAGTCCCTGTTGGGGATTTCGTTGGCGGTCAGGGTGACCTCCTTGTCGTGGGCAGCGACGACGGCTTCGGTGTCGGAGGATTTCACCCCGAGCAGCGGAACGTTGACCCGCCACTTCTCACCGGTTTCGGGATTGCCGGTGATCAGGCCTTCGTAGGGTGGCAGCTCGTCGCTGTCGTTGATCATGATGGCTCCCGCCAGACCCCAGCGCTGGGCGTTCATGGCGCGCAACACACGGGCGCAGTCGCCACGCCTGGTGACCACGATGGCCCCGCGCGGAACGCTGGCGTACTCGTCGCGATCGCAGCCGGTCGAGATCTTGTTGTCCTCGGTTCTGAGGACGTGGAGCTTCGCGCTCTGGGGAAGTTTGGCGCCGTTGACGTTGATGGTCTGGATCGTCTTGCCGTCGATGGCGAGCTGTGCGGCCGGGTAGTTCTCCATGGGATCGTTTGCGGCGACGGAGACCACCCCTGCGCCGGTGCCTGGAGAGGACGTCAGGTAGGGCTGCGAACCGGCGTTGCCCGCGGCGGAGACCACCACGACGCCGGCGGCCACCGCGTTGGAAACGGCGACGGCATCGGGGTCGGTGGCCCTGCCGAACGGCGAACCGAGCGAGAGGTTGATCACGTCCATGTGGTTCTTGACGGCCCAGTCGACGGCATCAGCGGTGAGGCTGCTGTGTCCCTCGCACCCGAAAACCTTCAACGCGTACAGATCGGCTTCGGGAGCCACGCCGGGACCGACCCGGAACTCGTTGTTGTGGGTGGTGGAGTCATAGGGACCCTTGTAAGTCTCGCCGTCAGCGGTCACGCCTGATCCGGCGGCGGTGGCTGCCACGTGGGTTCCGTGCCCGAACTTCTCGCAGTCGATGGGGTTGGCGTCCGGCTGCGGAGTGTTCTGCCCGGTGTAGGAGTCGCCCGCGAAGTCGTATCCGCCCTTGAACCGGGGGCCGTAGTAGGGGGTCGGATCCGCCGCCGCGGTGGCCTCGGCGAACGCATCCGGGGTGCCTTCCCCACCGAAGGTGGCGTGGGTGTAGTCGACCCCGCTGTCGATGATGGCGATCTTGACGCCCTTTCCGGTGTAGCCGGTGCCGCCCGCGCCCTGCCAGACGTTCGGGGCGCCGATGTAGGGCACGCTCTTGGTGTTGCTCCGCTCCTGCTCGGGGATGGCCTGCACGCTCTTGACCCCGTCGATCGCCTCGACGTTGGCCAACTGACCGCTGTCGATCGTCACCCGCAGACCGTTGTAGGCGGACTGCAGGCGGTTCTCGACGGTGCCGCCCAGAACGGCCACCTGCGCGGCCACCTTCTCCTGGGCCTTGCCGAGATTGTCCTGTATCTGCTTTTCCTCGCTCTCACTCAGGGAACCCCCGTTGCGCGCCTTGACGACCGCGACGGGATCCTCCTTGAGTTCCACCATGACCGTGACCGGACCCTGCTTCTTGAGGATCTCCTTGGCGGTTTCGGCGGAAACCTCGGTCTTGGGGGCCGACTTGATCAGATCGGACATGTTCTGCGGGTCCGCTGTCTCGTCGGCGGAAGCCGTTGCCACTGGGGTGATGAGAGCCAACACCCCGATCATGGCCAATAGTCTGCTACGTCGCACAGCTCTGCCTTTCATAATTGATAGTGCGACCCCGGACGGCACCACAAAAATAGCGACACATCGTCCGGGTATTTAAGGTAAACCTTAGTTAAACCGGGGCTTTTTGTGAACCCCCGCGTTGGGAATGGTCACGTCACCGCCCTCCCCGCAACTCCTGCTAACCTTCCAGAACGCCGGGGTGCCCCACCGAAAGGGGCTGAGATCAAACTCGTCGAACCTGATGCAGTTCGCACTGACGAAGGGAGCGCCATGAACGTCGCGTCCGTCCTTGCCCAACTCCGCGCCACGACCCCGCTGGTCCATTGCCTGACCAACACCGTGGTGCCGCAGATCACCGCCAACGTCCTGCTGGCCGCCGGCGCCGCGCCCGCGATGATCGACCTCCCGGAGGAGGCGGAGCTCTTCGCCGGGATCGCATCGGCGGTGCTGATCAACGTCGGCAACGGCTCCTCGGAGCAGCACGCGGCGCAGCGTGCTGCCGCGAGCGCCGCCCACGGGGCCGGCACTCCCTGGGTGCTTGATCCGGTCGCGGTCGGTGCACTGCCGGTACGGACCGCCCTGGCCCGAGAACTGCTGGCTCTGTCGCCTGCCGCGATCCGGGGCAACGCGTCCGAGATCCTGGGCCTGGCGGGCGCCGGCGCCGGAGGGCGGGGCGTGGACTCCATCGACCCCGTCGAGACCGCGGTGGAGGCGGCACGGGGCCTGGCCGACAAGCACAACACCGTCGTGGCGATCTCCGGGGAGGTCGACGTGGTGGTCAGCACGTCGCGAACCACGCGCATCCACGGCGGCGACCCGCTGATGCCGCTGGTGATCGGCACGGGCTGCTCGCTCGGCGCACTGGTCGCGGCAACACTCGGCGCCACCCGGGAACACCCCTGCCCACACGACGCGGTCGTCGCCGCCCATGCCCTGTTCGCGGCCGCGGGCATCGTGGCGGGTCGCGACGCGAAGGGCCCGGCCAGTTTCGAGATCGCCTGGCGCGACGCCCTGTACGCGCTGACCCCCGACGAGGTCGCTTCCCTGGTCACCGTCGAGGAGGCCTGATGCGGATCGACTGGCGGCTCTACTACGTCACCGACCCCGACCTGTCCGGCGGTCGCGGCCGCGTGGCCCACACCGTGGAACAGGCCGTGCTGGGCGGGGCCACGGTGGTCCAGTTCCGCGACAAGAACGCCGACGACGACACCTTCCGGAAAGGCGTGCTCGCCTGCCGGGAGGCCATCGAGTCCGCCGTGGCCAAGGGTGCGGCCGGAGCGGAGCTGTTCGTCAACGACCGCCTGGGGATCGCGGTGGAGCTGGGCACCCACCTGCACATCGGGCAGTCCGACGGCGACCCCGCGGTGGTCCGCGAGGCTCTCGGTCCGGACCGGTTGCTGGGGGTCTCCGTCAGCTCCCGGGCCGAGCTGGACGCCATCGCTGCCATCGGGTGTGCCGACGTTGTCGGGCTGTCCCCGGTGTGGAGCACCAGCACCAAGACCGACACCGCCCCGGCGCTGGGCCTGGAAGGGGTCCGGGAACTGCTCGCCGCCCGGCCAGCGGGCCTGCCCGCGGTGGCCATCGGGGGAATCAACGCCACCAACGCCGCCGAAGTCATCGCGACCGGGGTAGACGGTATCTGCGTGGTATCCGCGATCGCGGCGGCCACCCGTCCCCGCGAGGCCGCAGCGCGGCTGAAAGAACTCTGGGAGAAACCATGACACCGAGAACTGCACTTTCCATAGCGGGCTCCGACCCGAGCGGTGGCGCCGGGATCCAGGCCGACCTGAAGACCTTCGCGGCCCTCGGGGTGCACGGCATGGCCGCGCTGGCGGGCCTGACGGTTCAAAACACCCAGGGGGTGCGGGCCGCGTCCCCCATCGACCCGGGATTCGTCGTCGCGCAGGTGGAGGCGGTCCTCGACGACATCGAGGTGCACGCCACCAAGCTCGGGATGCTCACGAACGCGAGGATCGCGGAGGCGGTGGCGGACCTGATCGCCGCGCGCCGGGCGGACTTCGGTTTCCTGGTCCTCGATCCCGTGATGGTGGCGACCTCGGGCGACAGGCTCCTGGCCGACGAAGCAGTCGAGGTGGTTCGCACCCGATTGTTGCCGCTGGCCGACCTGATCACCCCGAACGTCCCGGAGACCGCGGTGCTGGCCGGTTCCTCACCTGCGGGTAACAGCTCCGAGCTCCAGGCGCAGGCGGAGCGCATCGTCACGACGGGCGCCCGTGCGGTCCTGGCAAAGGGCGGTCACCTGACCGGCGAGGAGCTGACCGATCTCCTGGTCACGCCGAACGGAACCGCACGGTTCACCGGCGCTCGCGTGAACACCCGCAATACCCATGGCACCGGATGCACCCTCAGTTCCGCGATCGCCGCCACCGCGGCACGCGCCGGAATTGCGCCAGGCGGCACCGTCCCGGAACACGTGGTTGCGGAGGCCCGTGATTTCCTGCACCGCGCCATCCTTGCGGGGGCCGATTGGCAACTCAGTCGCTCCCCCGGGACCGGACACGGCCCGGTGAACCACCTGATCAACCTGAAAGGAGCACAGGCATGACCTGGCGCACACGGGAGTTCAGCGCTTCGGCCTGGGAACACATCGCCGGGATCCGCGAACGCATCGAACAGCTGCCGCTGCTGACCCAGCTGGCCGACGGCACCCTGGAGCCGCGCCGCTTCGTCGAGTACATCGTCCAGGACGACTTCTACCTGCGCGGCTACTCCCGGGCCCTGGCGCTGCTGGCCGCCCGGGCCCCGCACGCCAAGGCCCGGTCCTTCTGGGCACAGAGCGCCGGAGAGGCCGTCGCAGCCGAAAAGCTGATGCACGATGCCCTCCTGAACGACCCCCTGCTGCGTTCCGCCCCGCACGCGGCAGCTCCCTCCCCCACCACCCGCGGCTATGTGAACTTCATCCAGACCGCGGTCGCCTACGATCCCTACCCGGTGGGGGTGGCGGCGGTGCTGCCCTGCTACTGGGTCTACGCACAGGTGGGCCTGGACCTGGCCGAACGGGCCGGGGCGGTGGAGAACCATCCCTACGGAACCTGGGTGGCGGCCTACGCAGACCCGGCCTTCCAGGAAACCACGGCCACCGCCATCGAGCTGCTCGACGAGGCGGCCGAGGCCGCCGACGATGCGACGAGAACGGTCATGCTCGAAACCTTCGCCGACGCCACCCGCTACGAGGAGCTGTTCTGGGAACGCAGCCACTGCCTGGAGGCCTGGACCCTGTAGTCGCTCCGGGGTCGGCGGCAGGCAAACAACGTGGATGCCGACCTTCAGTCACGTTCACCGTCTGCGTTGCGCATGAGGAGGAACGAGAGCATTCAAGCGACGCGACCACCGAACGCCATAATGGAAATGCGGGTCGAAAGCGGGAAACATCACCCACCAAGTAGGGAAACCCCGCATCCACGTCGCAATTTACTTGAGTCTCCTGATCTCCCGCTATATCTGGCGTGGAATCGGTAGGAGGGCCGGGCCCGGTGCGGGCCCGGCCCTCCCTTTGGTCCGGTTCAGTCCTCGCGCTGCTTCAGCACCGCCTTGGCGGCCGCGAAACGGGCGATGGGCACCCGGTACGGGGAGCAGGAGACGTAGTCCAGGCCGACGGACTGGAAGAACTCCACCGAGTCCGGGTCGCCGCCGTGCTCACCGCAGACGCCGGTCTTCAGGTTCGGTTTGATGGAGCGTCCCTTCGCGACACCGATGTCGACCAGCTGGCCAACGCCGGCAACGTCGATGGACTCGAACGGGTTGCGTTCCAGTACCTTGCTCGTGACGTACTGGGTGAGGAAGCCGTTCTCGGCGTCGTCGCGGCTGATGCCGATGCCGGTTTGGGTGAGGTCGTTGGTGCCGAAGCTGAAGAAGTCGGCGTACTCGGCAATCTGGTCCGCCACCAAGGCGGCCCGCGGCAGCTCGATCATGGTACCGACCGTCACATCCAGCTCCTTGCCGGCGGCCTTCAGCTCCTCGGCGACCGTCTTCTCCACGATCTCGCGCTGGATCTCCAGTTCCTTCGACAGGGCCACCAGGGGGATCATGATCTCCACGCCGATCGTCTCGCCCTCGCGTTCCAGCACCGCCAGGGCGGCCCGGATGATGGCTCGGGTCTGCATGGCCGGGATCTCCGGGTAGAGCATCGCCAGGCGGCAGCCACGGGTGCCGAGCATCGGGTTGAGCTCGTGGAGGCGCTTGACCTGGGCGAGGGTGGCGCGGGCGGCCTCCAGCTCGGAGGCGTCGCCGCCCGTCAATTCGAGACGCTGCACCAGCAGCGACTGCTCCACCAGGTTCGGCAGGAACTCGTGCAGCGGCGGGTCGAGGAGCCGGACGGTGACGGGAAGCCCCTTCATCGCGGTGAAGATGCCCTCGAAGTCGGCCTGCTGCATCGGCAGGATCTTCTCGAGCGCATCCGCGCGGGCCTCGTGGGTCTCCGCCAGGATCATGCGACGAACCGCGGGAAGCCGGTCGGCGGCCATGAACATGTGTTCGGTGCGGCACAGCCCGATGCCCTCGGCGCCCAGTTCGCGGGCCTTGGATGCGTCCTCGAAGTTGTCGGCGTTCGCGCGCACCCCGAGTTCGCGAACCTCATCGGCCCACGTGACCACGCGCTGGAAGTCCTCGTTGATGCGCGGCGGGATCAGTTTGATCTCCTGCCCGAACACGTCGCCCGTGGAGCCGTCGAGGGTGATGACCTCGCCCTCCTTGATGACCCGGTCCCCGACGGTGAGGGTGCGGCCCTTGGCGTCGATGTGGATACCGGAGGCGCCCGCGACGCAGGGCTTGCCCATACCGCGCGCCACCACGGCCGCGTGGGAGGTCATGCCGCCGTGGGCGGTGAGCACGCCCTGGGCGACGATCACGCCGTGGATGTCGTCGGGGGTGGTTTCGTAGCGCACCAGCACCACCGCTTCGCCACGCCCGCCGCGCTCCGCGGCGGTGTCGGCATCGAAGACCACCTCGCCGACCGCGGCCCCCGGGGATGCGGGAAGGCCCTTGGCGATGGGTTTCTCGCCGTGTGACGGGTCGATGGCGGGATGCAGCAGCTGATCCAGCTGGTCCGGTTCAATGCGCAGCAGCGCCTCCTCCTTGGTGATGACCCCCTCGTCCACCAGATCGGAGGCCACCTTCAGCGCGGCGGCCGCGGTGCGTTTGCCGTTGCGGGTCTGCAGCAGGAACAGCTTGCCGTTCTCGACGGTGAACTCCATGTCCTGCATGTCACGGTAGTGGGCCTCCATGCGGTGCATCGTGTCGATGAGCTCGTCGTAGGCCTCGGGCAGCACTTCACGCATCTCCGCGAGCGGCCGCGGGGTGCGAATGCCAGCCACCACGTCCTCGCCCTGGGCGTTGACGAGGAACTCGCCGTAGAGTTCCTTGGCGCCCGTCGACGGGTTGCGGGTGAAGCACACGCCGGTGGCGGAGTCATCACCGCGGTTGCCGAAGACCATCTGCATGACGTTGACGGCGGTGCCGAGGTCGGAGGGAATGTTGTTGGCGCGGCGGTACACCTCGGCGCGGGGGTTCTGCCAGGAACGGAACACCGCGTTCACGGCCCGGTGGAGCTGTTCGACCGGGTCGGAGGTCCACTCGCCACCCAGGTGCTCGTTGCTGATCTCCTTGAAGGTGGCCACCAGCTCCTTCAGGTCCGCAGGTCCCAGGTCGGTGTCGAGCTCGACGCCGCGCTTGCGCTTCAGTTCGGTCAGCGCGTCCTCGTAAGCGTAGGCCGGGACGCCCTCGACCACCTCGCCGTACATCTGAATGAAACGGCGGTAGCAGTCCCACGCGAAACGTTCGTTTCCGGATTCCTCGGCGATGGCCGCCACGGACTCGTCGGAGACACCGAGGTTGAGGATGGTGTCCATCATGCCGGGCATGGAAAACACTGCGCCGGAGCGCACCGAAACCAGCAGCGGATTCTCGGAACCACCGAGTTTGCGTCCCGTGCGTTCCTCCAGCCGGGTCAGGCCTGCGTTGATCTCGTCCGCCAGACCGTCGGGCCATTCGCCGCCCCGGTTCATGGTTTCCACGCAGGCCGTCGTGGTGACGGTGAAGGCGTCGGGGACAGGGACCCCGACCCGGGCCATCTCAGCGACGCCCGCCCCCTTTCCCCCGAGTAGGTTACGCATGGTCGCGTCACCTTCCGAGAGGTCGTAGATGTAGCGTTTCTCGCTCATTCGCGTTTGTCTCCCTTGATCGTTGCGACGGGTCTACCTCGTCCGCCCCAACCTTAGCGGTTTCCCGTGAGGACCCGCCAAAGTGTGCGCAGGATTGAAGCTCTTATGCCCGCTCACTAGGCCTTTGACGCCGTCAAGTCCCCGGGTAAACTCGGTATATGTTGAAACCACTGGTCGGAATTGCTGGCATGCTACTCACCGTGTCCCTGGCCGCATGCGCCGCGGACACCCCCGCCGAGCCCCGGGATCCGGGAACCGAGAAGTCCCCCACCGGGCTCCCCATTGCCACCGCACCCACTGAGATGCCCAGCGCCAGCACCGGCACCACGGGCACGGTGGATCCGCCCGAAACCCATATGGCGGCCATCCGGGCCGACCTCGACGGGCGTGGCGTGAGCGGTTCCGATGCGACGCTGGTGGAAGCCCACAGGAAGACCTGGAATACCGGTGCGCTGGGCTGCCCGCTCCCCGGGGTCAGCTACACCCAGGCCTTGGTCGAAGGCTGGCAGGTTGTGGTCAAGGTCGGGGACAAAACTTACGATTACCGCTTCGGGACAGACGCCACTCCGACGCTGTGCGAGAACAGCATGAACTTCATCGGTATCCCCGCAGAGACTCCCACGGATATCTGAACCGGTAATTCCACAGACTGGGTTACTTGAAGAACCAAGAGGGATGGCCCCCGCTGATGCGGGGGCCATCCCTGTGTTTCGGGTCCGATTCAGAGCATCACCCCAAGTCGCCAGTCTTGGGCAGGCCCGGCTTGAGCGGAGCCCGGGTCGGGACAGGCGAAACCGGAGCGCTCGGGTCACCCGGGGAAGCCGAGCCCGTGGGGTTCGGATTCGTGGGGGTCACCGTCGGGTTCGGAGTCGTGGGGCTCACCGTCGGGCTGGTTCCGCCACCGGTCAACGAACCCGTGACCGCCTCAGGAGTTCCCTGATCGTTGTCGAAGACCACTGCCATCCATCCCAGCGACTTCTGGTCATCAGCCGCAGCCTTGTTGTACGTGACGGACACGTCCTTCGACCCGCCGGCAGGCACCTGGAAGCTCTGGCCGTCGTTGAAGGGGCGGTTTTCCGGATCGTAGGTGGCCATGCCATCGGTGGCGTCCTTCGCCTGGGCGTTGCTGCCATAGGTGACGGCCCCGTACTGGAACTTGCCGGTCACACCGACGCTGGATGCCTTGACCGTGAGAAGCGCGGTGCTGGAATCGCTGGGTGCCAGGGTGTAGCTCCCCGCCGGGACGCCCGTCTTCGTGGCCATGTCATAGATGAACACCTCGGGAACGCCGTTGTAGACCTTCAAACGCCTCTTCCCGGAGTCGGCGCTGAACACGATGTAATCAGTCTTACCGTCATTGTTGTTGTCGATCGGGATCTGGTAGCTGTTACCGGCCGCGTTCGAGTGGCGCGTGTGACTGTTGATCGCGAAGACCAAGGCCTTCTCGCCGTCGAACGTGGTGGTCGCGACCCCGACGTTGGCGATGTCAACGCCATCGCCCGCTTCGATGGCTTCGGCCGGGAGGTCGCCCTTCGGGTCGGTGGCGCCCCAGTTGAACAGGAACCCGCTGGTGTCGTAGGTGCCGCCCTGGTTCTGGAAGCCGATCTTGGAGGAATCGGAGCTGATCTCACCGGTCACCTTGGTGGTGGAACGGGGAACCATCAGGTAGGGAACGCTCAGCGTCTTGTCACCCGAGGTGAACTGCACGTTGCCCGAGGCCTCGTAGAAGTTCTGGGAGTTCTGGGACTTGAGGCTGCTCGGAACATCCGAGGCCTTCATGGTCAGGGTCACGGTGACATCGGCCGTGCCGCCCGCAGGGACGGTGACCTTGTTGGTGTTGAGTTTCACCTGAGCGGGCAGGCTCTGGCTCGAGGCCTTGACCTCCCCGTTGAAGGTGACCTCCGAGTTCCCCTTGTTCACGAGGGTGATCGTCTTGGTCGCCTCGAAGGAACCGTTGGATTCCTGGTAGCCGAAGCTGAGCAGGGCGTCACGGACGGTCTTGTCCTTCACCTCGTTGGAGTCACCGTACGCGAAGACCTGGGTGGTGGTGGAGTCCACCGGATCCACCAGGCCGCCGCCACGCGTGGGTCCGTAGCCGCTCACCTTGGAGGCGTCGGCCGTCGAGACGATCGCCGCCGAGATCTCCTGGGAGTTCCAGGAGGGATGGGCCTGCTTGGTGAGAGCCGCGACGCCCGTTGCGTGCGGAGCGGCCATGGAGGTGCCGGAAAGAGTGCTGGAATCGTTTCCGGAACCGACCCGGGCCGAGGTGATGGACACGCCGGGGGCAGCCACGCTGGGACGCAGGGCGGAATCACCGCTGCGAGGACCGGCGGAAGTGAAGTCACCGTACTTGGTGAAATCCGGGTTGGGGACCGTGTTCGCTGCGAAGGTCATCTGCTTGCCATCGGTAGCGGCCAGGGCTGCGCCGTCAGAGTGCTTGACGGTGAGGAATGGGATCGTCACGTCCAGCTGCTCCCCGGTGCTCGGGTTGCCGGTGATTTTCCCTTCGTAACTGGCGTAGTCGTCGCTGGAGTTGATCATGACCACGGCAGCTGCCTTGTGCTTCTGCCCAAACACGGCACGGGCCACCCGGGCGCAGTTACCCCGCGCGGTGATCACGATGGAACCCTCAGGCACGTTGGCGTAGTCGGAGTCGGCGCAGCCGAGGGAAACATTGCCCGAGGCGTCCTTCAGCACGTGCACGGGGGCGTCTGCGGGCAGCTTCGCGTCGTTGGCGTTCATGGCCTGAACGGACTTGCCGTCAACGGTGAGCTGAGCACCCGGGTAGTTCTCCATGGGGTTGCTGGCGGCGACGGAGATGACCCCGGCACCGGACGCGGGCGAACCCGTGAGGTAAGGCTGCGAACCGTAGTTGCCGGCCGAGGCCAACACGACGACACCCGCGGCGACGGCATTGGAGGAGGCGATCGCATCGGCGTCGCTGCGCTTGCCGTAGGGCGTGCCAAGCGACATGTTGATCACGTCCATCTTGTTCTTCACGGCCCAGTTGATGGCTTCCGTGGTCATGCTCGTGGACCCCGTGCAACCGAAGACGCGCACCGCGTAGAGCTCGGCCTTGGGGGCGACACCGGGCCCCACCTTGAACTCGTTCTCGTGGGTCTTCTGGTCGTAGGCGCCGGTGTAGGTCTTGCCGTCGGCGAGGACCCCGGCTCCGCCGACGGTGCCGGCGACGTGGGTGCCGTGCCCGGCCCTGGCGCAGTCGATGGGGTTGTCGTCGGGCGTCGGGGTGTTGGTGCCGTTGTACTCGTCACCGACGAGATCCACCCCACCCTTGACGCGCGGGGCGTTGGGACCGAACCACTCCGAGTTGGGGGTCTTGGTGGCAGACTCTTTGTTGAACGCTTCGACGGTTCCCGGGCCACCGAAGGTCGCGTGGGTGTAGTCGATGCCGGTGTCGATGACGGCGACCTTGACGCCCTCACCGGTGTATCCGGTGGCGCCACCGGCGCCCTCCCACACCTTCGGCGCTCCGATCATCGGGACCCCGTGAACGTTGCTGCGTTCGTAGGTGGGGACGGAATGAATGGCCTTGACCTCAGGGAGGGATTCGAGATTCTTCAACTCGCTGCTGTCGATGGTCACGCGCATGCCGTTGAAGGCGGACTGCATCTTGCTCTCGACAGCACCCCCCTTGGCCTCAATGGTCGTGGCAACTTTGTCCTGGACGCCCGACAGCTCGCTCTCGATCTTCTCCTCCTGGGCGGCGGTGAGCTCACCGCCCTTCTCCGCCTTGACAACTGCGACGGGGTCGTCCTTGAGTTCCACCATGACGGTGACTTTGCCGCTGACGCCGAAGAGTTCCTCAGCTGAATCGGACTGGATCTCCCCGCCCGGGGCCTTGGCGATCAGGTTTGCCAGGCCGCCCTCGCTGCTCGTTTCATCCGCGGTGGCCGTGGACACCGGGAGAACGAGCGCCAGGGCACCCACAGCGGCTAGTAGCTTTCTACTTCGCAAGGTTCTGCCTTTCCTTGTGCGAAGGACCCACCCGGGTCCACAAAGGCCTTCGCTTCCCTTCCCCTCCTCAGATCTCCGCTCCGAGTGGAAACGATGACCGAAAGGCAGACTAGCCTGCCGGTGGATCACCGCCAAACCCCCGCCGGTATCACCAAGGAACCCGGGAACCGATCCCCGGAACATCACGAGGCCCCCGGCGGATTCCGGGGGCCTCGTAGGAAGGAAAAATCAGTTCACGGCGGCAGCCACCCGCCGGCGCATTCCCTCCGCGTACTGGGCCGCTTCCAGACCGGCCACGAGGTGCCAGACCCCGTCGCCGACCTTGACGGCAGCGGCCAGCCCAGCCCGTTTCAGGGCGTCGGCATCGACCTTGGAGTCGTCGACGACCTCGACCCGAACCCGGGTCTCGGCGATGGCCTCGACGGAACGCACGTTGTCCTCCCCGCCAAGTGCGGTGACCCACTGCTTGGCCTGGTTGGTCTCGACGTCACCGACGACGATCACGCGCGGCTCGACCGCGGCCTCCGCCGGCTCGGCGGCGCGGCGGGCGGCAGCCTTCTCCTCGGGGGTGCGGTAGTCGGAGATCAGGACCGCGAACAGGGCAACGGTGAAGGAAACCGCCACGGAGATGGCATAAATCCACATCGGGTTGAACACTGGAATGGTCAGCAGGGAGGTGAACGCGAAGGCATTGGTGATGACACCCCTGATGGCTCCCTCCGTGAAGAAGGTGCTCAGCAGGCCGATCGTGATACCGCCCACGAGACATCCGATCAGCATGCGCGGATAAATGCGCTTGAACCGCAGGTGGATGCCGTAGAGGCTGGGCTCGGAGATGCCACCGAACAAACCCGCGATGAGAGCACCGGAGGCGGTCTGCTTCATCGTGGTGTCCTTGTCCCGGAAAGCCAGTATCAACACGGCTGCGGTCGCACCGAAGCAGGCGAAGTTCCACACACCCATGGGCCCCTGGATGAAGTCGTAGCCAAGACCGCCCCGGTTGGGGGGGGTGAGGTTGAGCAGCATCAGGGCGTTCAGCGGCCAGTGGAGCCCGAGCGGCACGAGGAACGGGTAGATCATCGGGATCAGGATGGCGAAGACGATGGGGGCGTTCCCGTTCAGCCAGGACAGGCCGTTACCGATGCCGGTGCCGGCCCAGATGCCAATGGGACCGAGCAGGAAGGCGGTGAGCGGAATCATGATGATCATGGAGCAGAACGGCACGAAGACCATCTGGACGTTCTCCGGGAAGATCCGCTTCCAGAATCTGTACACCAAGGCCAGCACCGCAGCCATGATCAACGGCACGAAGACCTGTCCACCGTAGTCGTTGAACTGCAAAGGCAGCCCGAAGATGTCCACGACACAGGAGTCAGTTTTCAGGGTCGGATCCTTCACGCAAGTGGTCTCGGCGAACTTCAGGGCCACTGTGAACAAGCCACTGCCCTCAGAGGTCTCGGTATATCTCTTGGCGCCGAGGCTGATGAAATTGGGGGTCATCAAAGCACCCATGATGACCGCACCCAGCCACGGGTCCACGTCGAGTTTCTTGGATGCGTTGTAGGCCACCGCGATGGGCAGGAAGTAGAACACGCCACGCCACATCGCGTCGAGGAACACCCACTGGGCGGCCTTGGTCTCGGACTGGAAGTCGAAGACCCCGAAGGCGTCCAGCACGGCCGCGAAGGCGAGAATCAGCGACGCCCCGAGCAGCACCCCCAGCAGCGGGCGGAAACTGTCCGACAGGTATTCGAAGAAGTTGTCCAGCCAGGCCACCTTGCCGCGCGCCTTGGACCGGGCGGCAGCCTTGACATCTGCGTCGCTCATCGGTTTGCGGGAACTCATTTCGGGCAGGGAGTTGATCTCGTTGAACACGGTTGCGACGGCACCGCCGATGATGACCTGGTAGCGGTCCCCGGACTGGGGAACCGCCCCCATGACGCCCTTGATGGATTCGACCGTCCCCGTGTCGATCCCGGATGCGTCGACCAGCTGGAAACGCAGCCGCGTGGCACAGTGGGTCAGGGACTGGATGTTCTCGGGTCCGCCGACGGCGGCCACGATCTCGGATGCAGTACTCATGTCGGCCTCTCAGACTTCGTCGACGGGAACCAGGGCCCGGACCTCGGCGGGGGTGGCGCAGTTGACGGCCTTCTCCGCCAGCGCGCGACAGGTGGACAGGTCGTAGGCGCGCACGGCCGCCTTGACCGAGGGGATCGCGGGGATGGAGCAGCTCAGTTCGTCGACCCCGAGGCCGACGAGGATCGGCACCGCCTGCGGGTCGGAGGCGACACCGCCACACACCCCCAGCCACTTCCCGCGTTCGTGGAGAGCCTCGGCGGCCTGCCCGATGAGGGCCAGCACCGCTGGGTTGCAGGGGTCGACCTGGCTGGCGAGTTTGGGATGTCCCCGGTCCATGGCGAGGGTGTAGCTGGTCAGGTCGTTGGTGCCGACGCTGAAGAAGTCGCAGCCGTCCTCGGCCGCGAACTGCCTGGCCATGACCGCCACGGAGGGAACCTCCATCATGATCCCGACGCTCACCCGGTCCCACGCGGCCACCTTGGAGCGTTCCTCGTCGAAGATCTGCTTCGCCCGGCGCCAGTCGTCGATGGTGGCGATCATGGGGAACATCACGTGCAGCTTGGCGCCGGCGTCCGAGGACGCCAGGACGGCGCGGATCTGGGTGCGGAGCACCTCGGGCTGCTCCAGGCCGACCCTGATGCCGCGCACACCGAGGAAGGGATTCTCCTCGGCGGGGATGGGCAGGTACGCCAAGGGTTTGTCGCCGCCGACATCGAGGGTCCGGATCACCAAGGGCTGCCCCGGTTTCAGGGCCTTCGCGCAGTCGGTGTAGATCTGGGTCTGCTCCGCTTCAGTGGGGGCGGTGGAACGCCCCATGAACACGAACTCGCTGCGCAGCAGACCGACGCCCTCCGCACCCTTGTCCATGGACGCGATGGCGTCGTCGACACCGCCGATGTTGGCCACCACGGTGACCCGGTGGCCGTCGGTGGTGACGGCGGGTTCGTCCTTGGCGGCCTCCTCGACGGCCTTGCGCTCGGCCATCCGGGCCTGCTTCTCCCGCAGCCGGGCCACCTCCTCGTCGGTGACCCCCGTGCGCAGGGTGCCCTTCGAGCCGTCGAGCACCACGAGGGTGCCGTCGGCGATGTCGAGGGCCCTGGCCTCGATGCCCGCGACGGCGGGGATGTCGAGGGAGCGGGCGATGATCGCCACGTGGGAGGACGCGCCGCCCCCGGTGGTCGCGAAACCGACCACGCGGCTGCGGTCCAGCTGCGCGGTGTCGGAGGGAGTGAGTTCCTCGGCCACGAGAATGGTGTTCTCGGGCAGCTCTCCCTTCTCGGAGCGCTGGCCGGTCAGTTCCTCGAGCACCCGCTGCCCGACGTCGCGCACGTCGTTGGCGCGGCCCGCGAGGATCTCGTTCTTCAACCCCGCGAGCTGGTCCGCGAAGGCGTTGAAGGCACCGCGCCAGGCGAAGGCCGCCGATTTACCCTTGTCGATGGCCGAGGCGGCCAGGTCGAGCAGCTCGGGGTCGCCCAGGATCTCCTGGTGGGCCGCGAAGATCGCGGCCTTCTCCTCGGAGGCCTCCTCGGACATCCGTTTCTGCAGAGCGGACAGATCCAGCAGGGCCCGGTCGATGGCGGAGTTCAGCTTGCGCCTCTCCTTGTGCCGGTCCTCGGCGAACTCTTCGACCACGATGTCCTCGTGGTGGAGCTGCACCACGCGACCGATGCCGAGTCCCGGGGACGCGGAAGCACCGAGCAGCAGGTTCCAGTCGCCCGACCGCGGCCCGGCGGTCTCGGCCACCGGTTCCGTGATGGTGGGTATCGGGATGGTGTCCTCCGTGCCGACGACACCGCCGCTGGGCAGGGTCGGGCAGTCCTCCCCGAGGCCCTCCCGGATGCCCTGGGAGATCGCAGCGACGGCTTCCTTCGCGTCGGTTCCGTGCGCGGTGACGACGACCTTCTCACCGCAGGCAACCGCGAGGCTCATGATCGCGACGATGGACTTGGCGTTGGCGGAGTCGTCGCCGCGGCGCAACTGGATGTCGGAGCGATACTGCTTCGCGAGAGCCACGAGCGTGGCGGTGGGGCGGGCGTGGAGTCCGGTCGGGTTCGGCACCACGAGGGCGTCCGATGCGGCGTCGACGGCGGTTCCCGATTCCTGGGTGGATTCCTCCAGCGGTTTGAGTTCGACCACGGCGGCCTCGTCGATTCCACCGCTGACCAGGCCCGTGACCGGGATGATGGCGGAGAGCAACTCGGTGTTGGTGACCACCACCTGGGTCAGCAGCGACTTGGCCTTGCGGCCGACGTCATCAAGGTCGAAGTCGATCAGCAGGTCACCGGCGCCCACCCGCTGCCCCTCGGAGACGTGGGCGCGGAAACCGTCGCCCCCCAACCTGACGGTGTCCAGGCCTATGTGCATCAGAATCTCGAGTCCCTCGGCACTGCGCACGGTTATGGCGTGACGGGAGGGTTGAAGATCCACCACCTCCCCCGGAACCGGCGATGTCAGCCGTCCCTCCAAGGGATCCACGGAGAACCCGTCCCCGACCATTTTCCTGGCGAAGACCGGATCCGGCACGTCCTCGATTGGAACCATGACGCCGGTCAGCGGCGCCCTGAGACTCACCCGCGCGGTCGACTCTGCACTCACAACGGCACTTCCTTTCCGGAGGGGAGGTGTCACTTCGGATTTCGCACCTGCTCCCCAGTGTCCTCAGCAGCCTAGTTGGGTTCAGTCTCAAGCGGAACACCTATTCCTCGATTCGCCGGGATTTGGCGATTCGGCGGATAACCCCCCGCCCGCAGGGGAAGAAGGTTAATTCTTGGTTAACTCTGCACGCTCGCTCCCCGAGGCGAGTTAACTTCAGGCAACGCGAAGGCGCGGAGAATTTGCCGTTTCCCGGAAACTCCTGTACCGGCACCGGCCGTCCCCACGCCTTCCGGCACAACGAAAGGGACAACGACGTGACCGAACCCTCCGCCACCCGACCCGAGGGAGTCCAGTTGCGCGCGCGACGAAGCCCGCGCCTGATCGCCCTGGGTGTGCTCCTCATCGTGCTGGGAGCCCTGGGAGCCGCCGCCCTGTACACGACCGCGACCGGCCACCGGCAGGCCGTCGCGATGGCGAACGACGTGACCCGCGGCCAGGAGATCCGCTCCTCCGACCTGACCGTGCGAGAACTACCGGGGGACCAGGAGGGAGGACTCGACCCACGGGAGATGGATGACCTGATCGGGAAACGGGCCATGTTCGATCTGCCCGCGGGCAGTTTCCCCGCCAAGCGACACGTGGCGGCCCGGTCGTTTCCCGAGGGAAACGTCACGATGGGGCTGAAACTCGGTCCCGGGAGGATGCCCAACGCCCCGCTGGTGCCGGGCCAGAGAATCCAGCTGGTCGATCTCAAGGAAGGCGTCCTGATGGCCGAGGCCGTGGTCGCGGCCCTCCCCGAGAAACTGCCCGACGGGGCCACCTGGCTGCTGGACATCAGCCTCCCGGCTGACAAGGCCCCTTTGATGGCGACCCGCGCCGCAGCGGATCAGGTCGCACTGTTCGTCCTCCAGGAGTCCTGATGTCGGTGACAGTCTTGACGGGCGGGCCGGGAGCCCCCGGAATCACCACGACCGCCCTGGGGTTGACGCTCTGCTGGCCCGGCGATGTGATGCTCTCTGATTGCGACCGCGACCCGGCGCAGGCCATTCCCGCCGGCTACCTCCGCGGCCTCGACCTCGGGGGCAGGGGGTTGGCCGCCCTGGCCCGTCTGCACCGCGAGACCCGGGACATCGGGCCGGAGCTGTCCCGGCAGACCATTGCCCTGACCGAGGGGGACACCACCAGCCGGCGTTTCCTCCCCGGTTTCGCCCAGCCGGGGGCGGTGCGGTTGTTCGATCACATCTGGCCGGAACTCGCGGAGGCCTTCGTGGGCCTGGGCTCCCAGGGAATCGACGTCATCGTGGACGCCGGGAGACTGGGCCGCGACGGCCTTCCCGTCGCGCTGCTGGAAATCGCGGACGCCATCGGTTTCGTGCTGCAGAGCAGCCTGAAGTCGCTGGCCGCGTCGCGCCTGTACCTGCCCCTGCTGGCTGAGCAGGTCAGCACCCTCCCTGCGGATCGCCCGCTGGGGTTGATGCTCGTGGGACCGGATCGCCCCTACTCGGTGCGCGAGATCACCGCACAGTTCGGGATCGACTGCTGGGCCCGGATTCCCTGGGATCCAAAACCCGCCGGGGTGTTGAGCCACGGCCTGACACCGCCCAGGAGGTTCAACAACTCGCCACTCCTCGGCTCGTACCGGGTGGCGGCCCTGCATCTCACGCAGCGACTAGAACGCGCCAGGGCCCTCAGGCGTGAACTGCTCCAAGGCGGTGCCCCGTGATCAGCGATGCCTCGAGACCACCCAGCCTGTCCGGGGCGTTCGCCGCCCTCGCCACCTCCGACTGGCATCCCCGTACGGCACCTCGTCACCGGTTCCTCGAGGAGGAGGAGTGCCAGCCAAGCTCCGATGTCGACTGGCAGCTCGTGGTGTCGCTTCGCAGGCAGGCCGCCGAGCAGATCGGTCAGGCCAGTGAACGCTGGCTGACCGAACACGGCACGGTGATGCCCGAGGACGACCGGAGGGCACAGGGCAGGGCGATCATCCGCGCCGTCGTGCACGCCCACGCCGAACGCCTCAGCAGCGAGGGTGCGGCGCTGTGGCCCATGGAACTGGAAACCGGCTACGCGGAGGCCGTGGCGCAGGCCATCTTCGGCTACGGGAGACTGAGCCCGGTCCTGAGCATCCCGGAGGCCGAGAACATCGAGATCACCGGCTGGGACTCGGTGATGATCCAGTACGGCGACGGGCACCGGGAGTCCCATCCGCCCGTGGCGGACTCCGACGAGGAACTGATCGAGGCCGTCCGGTTCCTCGGGGAGACCGCCAACCCGCCACGTCCCTTCGACGACGCCCACCCGACGATGACCCTGGCGCTCGGCAGCCGTTTCCGGCTGCACGCCATCGGGTTCGGGTTGAGCCACCGGCCCTCTGTCATCATCCGCCAGCACACACTGACCTCGGTGACGTTGAAGGAACTGGCCGACGACGGCATGCTGCCCCTTCCCGTGGCCCGGCTCCTAGCCCAGGCCGTGCTGGCCCGCAAGTCGATAGTGATCTCCGGGGACCAGGGGGCGGGGAAAACCACCCTGCTGCGTGCCCTGATAGCGGAGATCCCACCGAACGAACGGTTCGGGACCCTGGAGACCGACTACGAGTTGCTGACCCATCTGCAACCCGGGCGTCGCAACATGCTGGCCCTCCAGGCGAAAGTGGGTCTCGGGGAACAGCAGGGTGACCGGCACGTCGGGGAGTGGAGCGTGGCGGATCTCATTCCCGAGGCGCTGCGGCAGAACCTGTCCCGGCTGGTGGTCGGGGAGGTCCGGGGCGCCGAGGCGGGGGCGATGTTCGAGGCGATGCAGGCGGGCGCCGGTACCCTGTCGACCACCCACTCGCACTCCGCCGCATCCACCATCGACCGCTTGGCGGCCCGCGTCGCGCTGGGAGGGGTGCTGAGCGTCGAGGAGGCGATGCGGCAGATCGCTCACAACATCAATTTCATCGTCCACGTGACCCTGCGCGACGACACCTGGCGCGGCGGTCTCAGGCGGCGTTTCGTCAGCGAGGTGCGGCAGCTGACCGGGGCCGTCGAGAACAACCGCCCCAGCACCCACCTCGTCTACCGTTCCGATCCGGCTCCGCTGTTCCAGCCGGAGGCGGCGATGTCGGCCGAGCTCTCGGTTTTCCGGAGGGTGTCATGGGACCGCTGATCGCCGCGGGAAGCGGGGCCCTGCTGGTCGCGGGGGTGATCCTGTTGGTGGCGGGGCTGGGACGCCGGATCCCGGATGCCCCGGTGTCCAGGCCGTGGACGGTACGGTTGGTGGCCCGCTGGCGGGCCATGGGTGCGCGACGCCGGCTGTGGGTGGTCCTCTGCGTGGGCGCCGGTGTCGTGACCGGTATCTGGACCGGTTGGCTGGCGGCGGTGGTCCTGATCCCGTTGGTGCTGCTCGGGATCCCCTACCTGTTGAGCGAACCACCGAACCCGGAGGTCGAGATCCTCGCCGCCCTGGACCGCTGGTTGCGTTTCCTCGGGCCCTCGATAGCGACCGGGAAATCGATCCGGGACGCGATCATCACCACCCGGGGTCAGGTTCCCCAGGTGCTGACCACCCCCGTGGCCCGGGTCGTCGCGCGACTCGACCTGGGGTGGACCACCCGGGACGCCCTGATCGCGATGGCCGATGAACTCGAATCCGCCGACGCCGACGGGGTGCTGGCGGCCCTGGCGATCGCTTCCTCGCGGGGCGGGATCGGCGCCCGGGCCATGCTCGCCGCACTGGCGGAGAACACCCAGATGCGGTTGCGCACCCTGCGCGAGATCGCGGCGGAACGAGCCAAACCCCGGGCCGTTGTGCGGCAGATCGTGGGCATCACGCTCGCGATCCTCGTCGCGGTCCGGTGGCTTTCCCCCGGCTATTTCGCCCCCTACGGGACACCCACCGGGCAGTTCCTGGCGCTGGCGCTGACCGCCCTCTACGTGGGGGCGCTGTTGATACTGCGTCGCAGGACCCTCCCGAAACCGGCCGCCCGTTTCCTGAGGGGGAACTGAGATGGGAACCCTGGGACCGCTCATGGTGGCGGGAATGGCGATCGGAGCCGGCGCCCTCCTGGTCGTGATCGGTGGCCTGCGAGCCCCCATCCGCCTGGCCGACGCCCTGGCCCTCCTGGACGGGACCGCTCCCGAGGTGCGGGAGACGCATCCGGAGCGGCGGGGATTGGAGGCGGCCGGCGAGTGGCTGCACGGCACCCTCCGGTTGCCGATCACCCGCAATCAGCAGCGGCTTCTCCTGCTGTCGGGAAGAAGCGTCGCCGACTTCTTCGCGGAGAAACTGGTGTTGGCCACGACGGGACTGCTCGCCCCCGCGATCTGGCTCGTCATGCAACTGATCCTGGGGAACCCCATGACACCGGCACCCCTGCTCCTGGGACCGGTTCTGGGAGTCTGCGGTTATTTCCTGGCGGACCTGAGACTTTCCCGGGCATCCCGGCAGGTGCACAGGAGCACCTCCGAGGCGGTTCACACCTTCTTCGACCTGGTCGCCCTGGAGCGTCTGGCCAACGCTTCCGCCACCCAGGCCGTCACCCAGGCGGCAACCATTTCCGACGCGCCGCTGTTCCGCCGCATGGCGGCCGGCTTGGAACGGTGCCGGCTGGAGCAGACCACCCCGTGGCGGGAACTGCACCGGATCGCGGACGAGTGGGACGTGCCGGAGCTGGGTGATTTCGCCGACATCATGCGTCTGGAGGAACAGGGGGCGGCACTCGCCGAGACCCTGCAGGCCAGGGTCCGGGAACTCCGGGAGGGGCATCTGGCGAAGCAACGCTCACGGGCCCAGGCGGACACCGAGGCCCTCACCATCTGGATGACCCTGCCCGCGCTGATTCTCGGCCTGGCTTTCATCATCCCACCGCTGTTCATCCTCATCGGCCTTTGAGAACCAGCATGAAAAACCTGTGGAAAACGGAGTTCAGGACACTCCACCGCCCAAAGTGAAACCAGAAAGGGAAGAAGGAACCATGTCCCCCTTGTTGATCCTCCTCCAACAGCAACTACACCTGCTGCTCCCGCCCCGACGGGACGAACGCGGGCTGTCGCAGTCCACGGAGAACGCCATTCTCCTGGCGGGGGCCGTGACCATTGCCCTGCTCGTGGTCAGCGTGATCACGAAATTCGTGGAGGCGAACCTTCCCCACTGACCCATGACCGAACCGTCCGGAAGGAATCCCAGTGTGAGACGAGTCGCAACGGCAATTGCCGCCGCCCTCCTGCTCGTCGTCCTGTTGCTGGGCGTGCCCTGGTTGCTGCTCTGCTGGGGCTGGCTGGCCGAGCTGGCGACGATCAACTGGGGAAGTGTGTTCCTGCGTCCCGATGACGGCCGGATCACGCTGGGGGTGTTGTCACTGGCGGGTTGGCTGGCTTGGGCGATGCTCGCCCTGACCACCGCGGGTGAGTTGTTGCACACCATCTCGCGGGGCCGGATCCGGTTCCGCGTGCCGGGCACGGGCTGGCTCCGTCCCGTCATCGCGTTGCTGGTGACGGCCGCCCTGTCCCCGGTGCTGACCGCGAACGCATTCTCGTCCCCGCCCGATGCGCCGGCGGCAATCACCGCCCCGGCCAAGATCCGGCCCGAGGACTCCGCCACACCACCCCACACCGCCCGGCAGGAACCCACCGGTTGGCGGGAGTACGAGGTACAGCCGGGCGACGAGCTGTGGGACATCGCGGCGCGCGAACTCGGTGCCGGGGAGAGATGGCGCCAGCTGGTGGCCGCGAACCCGGGAATCGACATCGACCATCCCCCTCCCCCGGGAACGATCCTCCGATTGCCCATGACGGTGAGGGTGGAGCGGGGGGATTCCCTCTGGCACCTGGCGGAGCGGCATCTCGGGGATCCCGAACGCTGGCCCGAGCTCCACGAGGCCAACCGGGACCGGATCTCCGATCCCGACGAGATCGACACCGGCTGGGTTCTCACGCTGCCCGGGGCGGACGTGGCCGCCCCGGGCGCGCAGCCGCGTCCCGCCCAGCCGCCCGTCACCGTCGAACCAGCCCCCACACCCGCACCCTCACCGGAAGCAACTCCAACGCCCCCACCCACCCCGTCCCCGGCCGAAGACCCCGGACCGGTGACCAAGGCCCCTTCCGCGGACGAGAACCCCGACCTGTCGGGTTACCTCGGCCCGATCGGGGGCCTGCTGGCGGCGGGGGTCATCACAGGCCTGTCGCTGCGCCGCAGGAACGCCCTGCACGCCCGTCCCCTCGGGCGCCGTTCCATTCCCGTCCCACCCCCTCTGGAACGTTTCTGGACTGCCCTGGGGCGCCGCGGCACACAGCCCCGGACCGATGGCCCCGCCGACCTGTCCCCCACCTCCGTGCTGCTGGGCTGGCGCGGGGAGGAGGAGGTCTGGGTCACCCTGGAGGAGAGCCGCTGCCTGTGGCTCTCCGGGACCCAACCAGACGTCCTGGGAATGGCAGCCGGCACCTGGACCAGCCTGCTGTGTGCGCAGTGGTCGTCCGAGGTCGACGTGGTCGCGGCCCATCCCCGGGAAACCTGGGCGGAGGCCGTCGACGATCCCCGCCTCACGGTTCTCCCGTCCACCGATGAGGCGCTGGCGCAACTGGAGCGGCTCTGCGCCGGCCGCCGCGTGGCGCTCGGCTCGGACCCGCTCACGGCCGCGCGTTCGGATCCGGACCGGGCCACCGGGTTCGCCCCCACCGTGTTCATTTTCTGCGATTCCCTGACCCCCCAGCAGGTGGTCCGCGTCACCCGGGTGCTCGAACTCGGCCGGGTCGGGGTCAGTGTGATGGCCCCGGTCCGGCAACGTCCCCCCGCTCCGGGAAGTCGTCTGGAGTTGCGGAACGCGCAGGCCGCGACGCTGGACTCCGGGGAGGAGTTCGAACCGCAGCTCATCCCGGGACCGGCCCGCCATGCACTGGTCGAGTTGTTCGCATCCTCGATCGCACCGGACTCGGAGCCCGCCCCCTGGTGGCGCGACGATCCCCTTCCCCCCGATGAAAACCCGCTGCCCGGCAGCGGCCCCGTCAAGGATCCACCCATGGCCGCCGAACCTCATTCCCCGACGCTGCTTCTCCTGGGGGAGGTGGACCTGGTGGCCTGCGACGGGCCGCGACCTTCCCGGGCCGCCGGGCGTTGCCTCGAATGCTGCGCCTGGCTGCTCTCCAATCCCGGGGCGACCCCCACCCAGATGCGGGAATCGCTGATGGTCGCCGAGAGCACCAGGCGCTCGAACATGTCCAGGCTGCGCGGCTGGCTGGGCAGGGGCCCGGAGGGGGAACACCTGCCCGACGCCTACTCCGGGCACATCCGGCTCGCCGCATCAGTCTCGAGCGATTGGGAGAGGTTCCAGTCGCTGCTCGCGGGTGGGGTCAACCGGGCCAGCGATTCGCTGCTGGCCGAGGCGCTGGCGTTGGTCCGGGGAACCCCGTTGGGGAGTTTCGAGTTCCAGTGGAGCTGGGCGGAGCAGATGCGCAGCGACATGGTGAGCATGATCGTCGACGCCGCGGCGGTGCTGGCGGATCGTTGCACGGCCCGCTGGGAACACGAGCTGGCCGACTGGGCCATCGCCCAAGGAGTCCGCGCCGCCGGGGAAGTGGAACCCTTGGTGGTGCGGCGGATCCGGTCGTTCGCCCAGCGCGGCGACCGGGTCGAGGTGGACCGGCAGGTGTTGCAGCTCACGCGGTCGGCACGCGCCTCGGGACGGGATCTCGGGCCGGATTCGGTGCGCATGATCCAAGAGGCCCTCCAGGCCTGCCGTCAGGGACCCCGCAGGCAACGCTCCGGCGTCGGATGACCGCCCCGAGCGAGATCAGATGAGTGCTCCGAGCAGGTGGGGTAGGGCAGCCAGCGCGGCGGCGATCACCACCAGTTCGGTGTCCTTGCGGCTCCACGCGGCCTCCCCGAACCAGGTTCTGGGTCCCGGGGCCGAGTAGCCGCGCGAGTCCATGGCGATCGTCAACCTCCCGGCCTGCCTGACCGACTCCACCAGCAGCACGAGACACAGCGCCCCCCACTCGCGCGCCTTGCTGACCGGGGAACGGCCCGGACCGACACCACGGACCCGCCGTGCCCGCGAGATCTCCTGCCACAGTTCCGCGAACCCGTCGAGCCGGCGGAGAGCCGCGACCACCGCCAGGACGGGACGCGACGGCATCCGCAGCAGCCCCCCGAGGTGATCCCCGAGGGCCGTGGGCTCCAGGAACGAGGCGGCCACCACACCGGGCAGCACGATGAACGCCACCCGCAGGGCGGCCACCAGTGCGGGTTCGACGGCGCGGGGATCGGAGAGCAGCCAGTTGGACCAGGCGATGGATGCGATCGCGATCCCGGGGGCCACCAGCCGCCCGGGCGGGAACCGGAACCGCAGCAGCACCATTCCCGTGACCACCAGGGCGGCCACCCCGATCGCCAGGGGCAGCAGCCCCCCGGCGGCAACCCCCGAGGCGGTGAGGAGAACCGCCCCGAGCAGCGGGGACAGCGGCCCGGTCCTTTCCAGCAGGCCCCCGGATGCTGGTCCTCCCCGGGCGACCGGGGAGCCTTCCTCCCCGTCCGCGGGTGGCGAGGGCAGGCGAACCCGTCGGTTCGCGAGGCGTGTCAGCGCGGCGTCGTGGGTGGCGACCATCACCCCGGTTCCGGCTTCCCGGGCCGAGATCAGGACCCCCGTCACCGCGGCCCAGGTCAACCGGTCCAACCCCACGGTGGGTTCGTCCACCAGCAGGACCCCGGGTGCGTGGAGCACCGAGGAGACGACGGCCAGGCGTCGCTGTTCCCCACCCGACAGGCTCAACGGTTGGCGGGTCTCCATGCCGTCGAGCCCCACCGCCGCCAGGAGCCGCCGGGCCCGGGCCTCCACGTCCCTCGGATCCCCTCCCAGCACCAGGGCCGTGGCGGTCAGGGAGGACAGCACGGTTTCCCCCACCACCAGGCCCTCCGCGAACTGCGGGACCCAGCCCGCTCTCGACGCGAGCTGCCGCGAGGTGAGGCGCGCCGGATCGTCACCGCCGATCCTCACCTCCCCCGAGACCACGGGCAGCGTTCCCAGGAGCGCGGCCAGCAGGGTGGACTTGCCAGCCCCGCTGTCACCGTTGAGAACCACCAGTTCTCCTTGCCGCAGCTCCGCATCGACGTCGTGCAGCACCCGCCGTGGTTCGTCCTCCCGGGTGCTTCTCAAGGTGAGCGGCGGCCTCCGGTCGACCGTGATGCCCCGGGCCCGGGCCACGACCTCCCCCGTTTCCCGGAACGTGTTCCCTCCGAGGTCGACGGCGACGGGTTCCGGGTCGGGCGCCCCCGGGACCCAGAGCCCCAGTTCGAGGAGGCGGGCACCCATGGTCCCCAGGACCTCCCCGAAGGGACCGTCGGCGAGAACGCGTCCCGAGTCGATCACCACCAGCCGCTCCACGATCCCGGCCCAGCCGGAGATGTCGTGATCGGCGACGACCAGGGTGGCGCCGGTGCGGGTGACCACGTCGTTCACCGCCTCCCGCAGCCGGGCGGCCGAGGGGGCGTCGAGCATCGCCCCCGGTTCGTCGAGGAGAAGCACGTCGGGTTTCATGGCCAGCGCCCCCGCCAGCGCCAGTTGCTGGGCCTGCCCGCCCGACAGCGCCGCCGTCGGGTGTCCGGTGCGAAAGGGAAAATCAACCAGTTCCAGCGCTTCGGCGACCCGTCCGCGGATCTCCGCGACCGGCAGGCCGAGGTTCTCCGGCCCGAAGGCGACGTCACGCCCCACGGTCTCGGCGACGATCGAGTCGAAAGGCTGCTGTCCCACCAGGCCGACGTCACCGCGACCCGCGGCCGCCGGGACTCCCCCGACCGTCACCTCGCCCGTGAGCTCCCCAGGGGTGTGATCCTCCAACACCCCGGCGAAGGCCCGCAGCAGGGTGGATTTCCCCGCCCCGCTGACCCCGGCCAACAGGACCCTATCCCCCGCCCCGATCTCGAGATCCACATCGTTCAGGAGCGGGTGATCGGCGCCCAAGGGCTGCCATGTGAGCGCGACCGTCCGCAGCTGGCCCCGCTCAGCCACGCCGAGCCAGGTGTTCCCGGCCGGCGGGGAAGGCGTTCAGCGCCCCGGTCGCGGCCATCGCCCTGACCAGGGCCCAGCCTCCGAGACCGGAGATCGCGATGCAGGAAACGACGGCGCACCCGAGGGCCACCAGCTTCATGCCGAGGGTGTACTCGCCCTGGTAGACCCACCATTCCCAGCAGCACAGTTCAAGGGCGGCGGAGAGCGTACCGGCCAGCATCGCCACCCAGACGCGGAATCCCCGCCACAGGAAGACCGCGAGGATGATCTCGACCCCGAGCGCCTGCAGCGTTCCTGAGATCATCACGTTCAGCCCCCACTGGTTTCCCAGCAACGCCTCGACGGTGGCGGCCACGATCTCGCAGAGCAGGGCCGCTCCGGGGCGGCGCACCACGAGCCCACCCACGACCGCGGGCAGCACCCACACCCCGAGGGTCAGGCTCGCCAGGGGCGGGAAGACCGTGTTGAGCGCCGCGGACACCGCGGGATACAGCAGCAGATCCCATCCCCAGAACGCGACGCCCAGTGCTACGCCGAGAATGGCGATGGTCACGAGATCCACGGAACGCCACGCGGCGGGTCCTCCCGCCGCCAGCTGTGTCCTCATCGTCCTGGCGGTTCCAGTCATGTCAACTCCTGTGGTCTGCCGGATTGTTCCGGTTTCCTCAGGGAGGTCGCGGCGGGCACGCCCGACGCGACCGGAGATTCCCGACTCCCTACGCCGGTGCTAACCGGTTCAGGTTCGAGGGTCTGCGGTTCCCCGCACTCTCAGCGCAACTGCGCTCCCCTGTCGTATCCAGCGAACATTACCGACTGCGGTTCGTCGGTGCATCTCGAGTACGACCTCCCGAATGGGTGGGACCTCCTATTACGATGGCCCGGTGATGAGAAGGCTGATGACCTGGATGCTGCTGCTGGCAGCCGTGGTCGTCGGCATCGTTGTGCCCCCTTCCCGGGCGGATGGAAACCTCGATGTGAACATCGAGTCGCTCTCCCCGCAGCTGCTGGACCGTTCGCAGCCGGATCAACGCATCACGATGACCGGGACGGTGCGCAACAACACCAACCAGGCCGTGGAAAACGCCAGCGTCCATTTCTGGCGATCGACCAGAGCGATCACGGAACATGACGAACTTGAGCAGGCGCTCACCTCCGAGCCCTCACAGTCTCCGGGGAGACGGGTCACGAACTCCAAGGAGAACTATCAGGAACTGGGTGAACTGGCCCCGGGCGCCTCGGTGAAGTTCACGGTGAGCGCGACCATCAGTGAACTCACCTTGTCGTCGAGGACGGATTCCGTCCACATGCTCGGTGTCCAGATCCGTTCCAACTCCCCCAAGCAGGATCCCGTGACGGTGGGCCGGGGCAGGGTGTTCGCCGTAGCCGCCAAGAAACCTTTACAGGTTTCAACCGTCGTGAAGCTCGCCACCCGGCCAACCCTGCTGGACGGCACGGACTTCCAGGACAACTCCCTCGAATCCGGGCTCGTGGGGGAACTGTCCGATTTGTTGACGGCCGCTGAGAAACCGGGGGTCTACACGCTGCTGGATCCGTCCCTGCTGGTCGAGGCCCAGGCGCTGGCCGGGGAACACACCGTCGCCGGTCAGGCTGCCCCCCCGAGCGAGACCGCGGGCAACTTCGTGAAACGAATCAACAATCTGATCAGCACGGGTAGGGTGATGCGGCTGCCGTTCGGGAACCCCAACCTGGCGCGGTTGCACGCCGCCGGGGACCTGAACGGTTTCGAGGCCGCCCTGGAATGGTCCGAAACCGCCTTGAAGGCCGCGGACCTGGGCGCCATCGCCGACGCGCCCCTAGCCGCTGACCTGGGCGGGAACGACTCCCAGGATTTGACGTTGACGCTGGCCCTCCACGGTTTCCGGAAGGTTTTCGGGAACAACTTCACATCCAGCGGGGAGATAACCACCACGGACCACAGCGTCAAGGCCCACGCCCTGCGCGTGTCCCCCCTGGACCTGCCCGGTATCGGCCCCGGAAGTACCTTGACGGATGCGCAGATCTCCGGGCGCCGGCTGGCCGAGGAGTTGCTGGGCGGGTCGCCGGCGATTCACATGGTTCGTGAGGCCGCGAACATCAGCCGCGCGGACCTCCTGGCCGGTTCCGAGACCACCGCTCCCCTCCCCGAACCCAGCGATCAGGCGCGTTATGAAACCCCGGCGGAACAGATCACCCCGTGGCCCGGGCTGCGTTCCCAGGTGCAGGGCATCTTCGACTCCACCCAGCTCCTGGAGGAACTGACGGGAACCGACCGCACCGCGCTGAACGCGGCCACTGCCGCGCGGGCCTTCAACAGCGCCTTCCATTCCGAGCAGGAAGCCATGGAATTCGTCAGCGCCACCCCCAGCGAGAAACTGGCCCCCTCCACAATCCGGTTGAGCGCCGCCAGCCAGTTCGTGATGGGCTCCGATACCAACAACTTCCCTGTGACGATCAGCAATCCGCTTCCCATCACCGTCAAGGTGCGGGTGCGGTTCGTCAGCGATTCCCCCAACCGGATCCGGGTCGCCCCCTCCGAGCTGGTGACCCTCGGCCCCGGCGAGCACCGAACGGTCAGCGTCTCCCCGTCGACCACGTCCAACGGGGTCGTGACGGTGCGGGCCCAGCTGACAACGGAGCAGGGAACCGCGTTCGGATCGGTGGTGCCGGTGGAGATCACGGCCACCGGCCTCGGGCGAGTCGGCTGGATCATCATAGTCATCTCGGGTGCAGTAGTGGTCGGAGGCACATTCCTGCGTATCAGGGCGGTGCAGAGGGAACGAGCCAGGGAGAGTCGTGAGCAGTAATGCCGGTAGCGGTGTGAGCAGCAGCCGCAAATTGCTTTCCGCGAGTGCCCTGATGGCGGCGGGAACTCTGGTTTCCCGGGGCCTCGGGATCCTGCGGACGATGCTGGTGGCCTTCATCCTGGGCAACGGCACCAGGCAGGCCGACATCCTGTCGCTGGCCAGCACGATCTCCAACGGCATGTACATCCTGTTCGTGGGTGGTGCGGTCAACACGGTCCTGGTGCCGCAGATCGTGCGCGCCATCCGTCACGACGAGGACGGCGGCGAGGCCTTCACGAACCGGGTCATGACCGCATTCATGCTGGCCATCAGCGTGGTGACCGTGGTCCTGACCTTCGCGGCCCCGCTGATCACCTTCCTCTACTCGTCGGATTCCTGGCGCGCCCCAGACCTGGAGAGCCAGTACGCCTCGATGGTGGCTTTGACCTACTGCACCCTCCCCCAGATCTTCTTCTACGGCGTCTACACGATGCTGGGACAGGTGCTCAATGCCCGGGACCAGTTCGGCCCCATGATGTGGGCGCCGATCGCCAACAACATCATCTCGATCATCGTGCTGGGTTTCTACCTGGTGATCTGGGGCGCAGGAGGGGATCATTCGGGCGCTTTCACCACTGAGCAGATACTGCTGCTGGGCGTCGGTTCCACGCTCGGGATCGCCGCCCAGGCGTTGGTGCTGATCCCGTTCGTGAAGAAGGTGGGATTCCGGTTCCGGCCGCGTTTCGACCTCCGGGGAGCGGGACTGGGCAAAACCTTCCAGCTGGCCAAGTGGACCCTTGGTTTCGTGCTCATCAACCAGGCCGTGCTGATGCTGGTAAACCGCCTGGCCACATCCGCCACGGCCGCAGGGTCCGGAGGTGGCTCCAACGTCTACGGCAACGCCAGCCTGATCTGGATGATGCCGCACTCCCTGATCACGGTCTCGTTGGCCACCGCGATGCTGCCCAACGCATCCCGGCTGGCCGCGGAGGGGGACCTTGAGGGCGTCGCGGCCGAGGCGCGCAAAACCACGCGGCTGTCGTTGATGGCCCTGGTGCCCGCATCAATGGTTTTCCTGGCGCTCTCCGAGCCGATGGCGATCCTGCTGTTCGGTCATGGCCAGGGCAGCCGCGACGCCAACCTGATCGCCCTGGCGCTGGGGGCCTTCGCTCTGGGCACGGTGCCGTTCACCGTGCAGTTCATCTGTCTGCGCACCTTCTACGCGCTGGAGGACACCCGCACCCCGTTCCTGCTGCAACTCGTGATAGGTGGCGTGAACGCAGTAGGGGCGCTGCTGCTGGTGTACCTGATGAACAACCCCGACCTGACCGCGGCGGCGCTCGCCGGGTCCTATTCCCTCGCCTATCTGGTGGGGGTCCAGCTCAGCTGGCGCCAACTCAAACGGAAGATACCCCACCTGAACGGCCGGGATCTCCTGATGCACGTCGCCCGCCTGGGCATCGGGGCGGGCAGCGGTGCCCTGGTGGCATGGCTCCTGTCCAATCTGATCCTGGGTACTCTCCCCGGTGGGATCGTCGGCCCGTTGCTGGCGTTGTGCCTGGGTGGCGGCATCATCGGGGCCAGTTTCCTGGCAGTGGGCAAGGTGCTGAAGGTCCGGGAACTCGCCAGCCTCGGCGAGATGATCCGTTCCCGTCTCGGACGGGGCAAGGCCTCCGGACCCGCGGGTGGCGAGGAACCCCGGAAGGAACCGTCGCTCCCGCAAATCCCCACCATCGGAGCGGAACCCGCCACCGCGGCCGCCCTGGTGGACGATCTCATGCCGACGGGCCTGCACACCATCATCGCCGATGGCACCTTCAACGGCTGGAATGCTGCCCGCATACCGGAGGAGTCCATGGCCGCGGCCCTCGAACTGCCGAGCCTGGTGGGCAACCTCACCCCGGAATCCACCGACGACGTCCTGGACACCCGGATCACCCCCGCCGTGCGGGACGACACCCCGCCGCCCGCCTCCCCCACTTCCCCGGCTGCCACGAGCATGCAGGCCCAGATCGTGGGACCGGGCGAGCCCTCGATGTTCGCCGGGTCTGACGAAATAACCGCGGGACAGCGGCTGATGAGCACCGGTGACCTGCTCTCCACGCGATTCCGCATCGAGGAGCTGTTCACGGTACGGGAAGGCATCGAGACCTGGCGCGCCCACGACCTGGTGCTCTCCCGCGACGTCGTGGCGCACGTCATCCCCGGTGACAGCCCGTACACCGCGGACCTGCTGCAGGCGGCCCGGAAGGGCGCGATTGCCACCGATTCCCGTTTCCTGCGGGTGCTGGACGCGGTCAGCCTGGACAACGACCCGCGCGGGATCGGTGGCTACATCGTCTGCGAGTACGCGCACGGCAGTTCCCTGACCAACCTGCTGAAACACGGCCCGCTCAGCGCCCTGGAGGCCGCCTGGGTGGTCCGGGAGCTGGCGGATGCCCTCACCTCGCTGCACGGCCAGGGACTGTTCCATGAACAGCTGATCCCCGACAACGTGGTGATCACGACCCTCGGGGCCGTGAAACTGGTCGGTTTCGGGATCGAGGCCGGTTTCCACCCGAACTCATCCGTGAAATGGAGCGACCGTGAGGCCGCCGACGTACGGGGACTCGCCAGCCTGTTGTACGCGATGCTGGTTCTGCGCTGGCCGGGTGGGGAGGCCTGGGGTCTTCCCGCTGCCCCGGTCGTCGGGGGCGAGATCGCCCCGATGAGCTCCGTGGCCCCGGGGGTCTCACCGGCCCTGGACCGCATCTGCGCGGCGGCCCTGACCCGGCAGACGGCGGCGTCGGAGAGCCGGATCACGACCGCCTCCCAGCTGGCCTCGGCGCTCGCCTCGGTGCTGGGAACCGCGGATGCATCCCCCGACCTGGAGGCCCGGGTCAGGCAGCCGCAGAACCCCATCCCGGCCCACCTGCGACCCACCCCCCTGGATTCCATGCCGGCCCCCGTGGTTCCCGATTCCGCCGCGACACAGGTGCAGCTGGCGGTGACCCGGCAGCCCCGCCAGCGGGTGGTGGAGACCAGCGCCGTGGAGGAGGTCAAGTCCGCCAAGAACACCTACGAGGGCAGGCCCCTGCTGTGGGTGGTGCTGGTGGCGGCGGTCGCCACCCTCGTGATCTCCTTGATCGTGGTCGCGATCAACAGCCTCGGCCCGAGGCCGGAGGCAACCGGATCCGGTCCACCCACCCCCACGGCCAGCGAATCGCAGGAAGCCCCATCGGCAGGCACCGTCATTCCCGTGGCCAGCGTCACCGATTTCGATCCCCGGGCCGACAACGGCAACGGCGAGGAACACCCGGACCAGGTGAACAACGCCATCGACGGCGACCCCAGCACGGGCTGGTCCACCATGCAGTACCTGAACAACCCACAGCTGGGTGGTTTGAAGCCCGGCGTCGGCCTGGTGCTCGACCTTGGGAAACCCGTCAAGCTCGGGGAGGTCGAGGTGACCTTCGCCGCGGCCGGCGAAACCGTCGAGCTGCGGGTCCCGGAGAAGGAGGCCACGGACAGGGCCCCCATGGATCGCCAGGCACAGTGGAAGACGGTGGCGACGGTCGAGAACACCTCGGAGCAGGCCGTCCTGAAACCCACCGAGGAGGTCACCAGCCGCTACGTGCTGGTCTACCTCACCAAACTGCCGGAGGTGTCGAGGTCCCGTTACGTGGGTACCGTGAACGAGATCGTCGTCAAACAGGGGTGAGGCCACAGCCGGCACGGAACTGACCGTGTCCGCTACGGTTTCCCCATGACCGACGGCAACCTGGAGATCCACGTGCTGGCCGACTCGACCGGGGAGACCGCGGTGCGGCTTGCCCGGGCCGCCCGCGCCCAGTTCCCGGACGCGCACTTCGAGATCATTAGACACCCCCGGCTGGGAAAGCTGGATTCCATGATGAAGGCCCTGGGCACCCTGAAGGAGCGAGCGAACCAGCCGATCGCCGTGTTCTTCACCCTGGTCAATGCCGAGCTGCGGAGCCTGGTGATCAACGCCTGCGAGGATCTCGCGATCCCCTACACCGACCTGATGGGCGACGCCCTGGTCGCCCTGGAGCGGATCTCCGGTCACACCGCCGACGAGGTTCCCATGCGTCCCGTGGGGGTGGAGGCCGACTACTTCGTTCGGATCTCAGCGATGGAGTTCGCGATCCGCAACGACGACGGAGCCATGCCGGCCGCGCTCCGGGAGTGCGACATCTGCCTGATCGGGGCGTCGCGTTCCGGCAAGACCCCCCTATCGATCTACTTGGGATACCTGGGCTACAAGACGGTCAACGTTCCCCTGGTTCCTGGTATCCGGCCGCCCGAGGAGCTGTTCGGGATCGACCGGTGGCGCATCGTCGGGTTGACGATAGACGCCGAACGGTTGCTGCAGATCCGGTCGCGCCGCGTGCAGGGATTGGGTGGTTTCGGCACCCGCGACGGCTACGCGGATCTGGGGCAGATCCTCGACGAGCTGGACGAGGTGGGCGCCATTCAGCGGCGGCTGGGGGCACCGATCGTCGATACCACGGGTCTCGCCCTGGAAGAGGCCGCAGCGCGGATCATCGACATCGTCGACGAACGCGCCCGGAGGGCGGGCTCCCGTCTCCGCCGGCCTGCGGGACAGCTGCGCATCGCTCCCTGATCGAAACGTGAATCCAGTCCCCTGATCCGAGGCGGCATCGCGACCACCACGCGCCACGCCCTTCTCCTGCCGGCCTTTGGCCGGGCCCGGAGGGATTGTGGGATGGCCCGGTTCAGATGCCTTCGTGGGCGTAGCTGCGGGGATCGTTGATGGGTTCGATGTGCCCGGTGACGTTCATCCGCGGGAACTCGGCGACGATCTCGTCGGAGAGGTCTTCCAAGAAATCGTGGCCCTGTTTGACGCTCCAGTCGTCCGGGACGAGCAGGTGGAAGTCCATGAACTGCCGGGTCCCGGAGACCCGGGTGCGCATCTGGTGGAAGGCGACCCCGGCCCCGGTCCTGCTGGTCAGGATCACGCGCAGCCGTTCGTTGTCTTCCTCCGGCAGGGACCCGTCCATCAGTCCCTCGGTCGCTTCCTTCACCAGGCCGTAGCCGGTGAACAGGATGTTGACGCCCACCGCGATGGCGATCACCGGGTCGAGCCATCCCCAGCCGCTCACCCACACCAGCGCTATCCCCACCAGCACACCGGCCGAAGTCCACACGTCGGTCATCAGGTGTTTGCCGTCGGCCCTGAGTGTGATGGAGTGGTGGCGTTTCCCTGCCCTGATCAGCACGAGCGCCACGGCACCGTTGAGGACGGAGGCGGCCACGGAGATCATCAATCCGATCCCAACCGATTCGAGGGGCTGGGGGGAGAGAAGCCGCTGGATCGCGAGGACGACGATGGAGATCGCGGCGACGAAGATCATCACGCCCTCCACGGCCGCCGAGAAGTACTCGGCCTTGGTGTGGCCGAAGTTGTGGCTGGTGTCGGCAGGCCTCGCCGCCACTTTCAGCACGACCAACGCCACGATGGCGGCAACCAGGTTCACCAGGGACTCGGCGGCATCGGCCAACAGCCCAACGGATCCGGTGACCAGCCAGGCCCCCGCCTTCAGGACAATGGTGGCGAGGGCCGTGGCCACCGCCAGCCAGCCGTAGCGGCTCAGGTCCGGGGCGGCGGCGGATTGTTGAGGATTTGGCGACACGTTCTCATGTTCAGTCTTCGCCGGGATGGAATCAACCCCTGGAAGGATCCACTTGCCTACGTCGTCCCGACCAGGGGCGGGTGGGGTTCGATCCAGGTGCGGGCGCCGTCGGTGATCCAGCGGGTGGCGTGCCCGAGATGCCCGGCCGGCAGGTATCCGGCCCTGAGATCCGCGACGGACACCGGCAGCGCGCCGGTCAGGTCCGCGACCTCCGGGATCAGGTCGGTGATCACGGCTGCCAACGGCATCGTCAGGCTCTTCCGGTTGGCGACCAGCGTCGCCAACACATCCTCGTCCATTCCCCGCGCCACCAGCACGAGCGGTTGGTGCCGGGAGATGGGGATCATCAGCTCCCGCATGGTCACGCCCGTGCCGTCGATGACCAGCACGTTGGCGTCCTTGAGGTCGACGCGGCCGTTCACGTCGGCGAACCCGGGATCGGCGAGTCCGATCTCCAGCCGTTCGCCTCTCGGTTCGGTCCTGAGGACCGGGCGCCGGATTCCCGGAGCGGGTAGGCCGTCGATCTCCGACTGGGTCAGATACCCGGGATTCCCCTCCCCCGGGCCTCGCGCGGGCTCCCCTTCCACCCGGCGTCGGCGTTTCACATCCAACCAGACGGCCAGAATCAGCAACGGCACTCCGATCGCCAACGCCCACAGCAATCCGCCCAGTTCACCCATGTCCCCAAGACTGCCATGTGGACCGAGCAGAGGCAGTGTGGCTAAACTGTGTCCGCCCCTATAGCTCAGCTGGCAGAGCAGTGGACTTTTAATCCATGGGTCGCGGGTTCGATCCCCGCTGGGGGCACAAGGAAGCTGGGCAGAGCAACGCCCGTTCCCCGCACATACGATTCCCGTTCGAGCCGGGCCGGGATTTCGGTCATCGTCGCCACGTGTGTTCTCGTGCGACGCGCCAGCCCGGTTGGGTTCCGCGGCCCCGATGGACCGGGCGGATCACGAGCCCGATGTTCTCGGGAATCCCGGGATCGGCTCGAATTTCCTGGTGCGCAGCCTGAGGACGCTGAACCCCCATGCCGCCAGGGTGCACAGCACCACGGTGACGGCGAAGAGCGACGAGGGTGAGGCGCCTGCCACCACCAGTCGCCTGTCGAGGTCGCGTGCGGCGATGAAGGTGAACAGCGACAGGGTCGCCACGGCCCAGCCGATCCCGATCGACAGGAACCGGATCGCCTGCCAGTGCACGTCGATGCGCACCAGGTAGAAGGCCAGCGGGAGCAGCAGGATGAAAACCAGGGCCGTGAGGCGCCGGCTCATTTCCTGCAGGTTGGTGACGAACACGGCCCGGATCATCACAGGTCCTCCCTCGGGTGAAGCTCGATGACGTGGTCGATGTCGTCGAGGTCGTGCAGCATGTGCGTGATCATGAGGATCCCGGCCCCGCGGTCGCGCCAGCGCAGCAGCTGGCTGCGGAAGATCAGGTAGGAGTCCTCGTCGAATCCCTGGTAGGGCTCGTCGAGCGGTATGAGATCGGGGCCGTCCAGCTCGGCCAGCACCACGTTGAGTTTCTGCCGGGTGCCGCCCGAGAGGCGCGAGGCCACGATGCCGCGGCGCGGCCGCCAGCCGAGCAGGGACGCGAGCCTGCGTCCCGTCCCCCGGGCCTTCCGGGCTCCCATGCGACTGGCGGCCCCGAAGAGACGGAAGTGTTCGTCCGGGGTCAGCAGCGGGGCGACCCCGTCCAGTCGCGGGGCGTAACCGATGCGCGGGACCCGCGAGTCACGCCGGTCATGACACGAAATCAGCACGACTGCGAGAAAGGCACCGGTGACGCCAGGAGCATCCCGACCTCCCCGAGGCAGACCGCCCCCCGTTCCGTCGCGGGGACGAGCACAACGGGGCGCATACAATCCACAAAGTTGCAGACCCAGACCAGGGGACCACGGACAGTAGACAGGGGATTCATGACTCGCACCATCCTCATTGTCGGCGCCACCGGCAGCATCGGTCTCCACGCCGCCCGGAGGGCCCTCGCGGCCGGGTACCGGACCTGCGCGCTGGTGCGCGACCGCATCCGGGCCGCAAGGCTCCTGCCCGCCGGAACCACGTTGCTCGTCGGCGACGCCACCGACACGCCGACGGTGGCGAACGCCGTCGAGGACGTCGACGCGGTCGTCTTCACGCACGGCTCCCACGGTGGGGAAGGCGAAGCCGAGAGCATCGACTACGGCATAGTCAGCACCGTTTTGGGCGCGTTGAGGAATCCCGATGTTCACGTGTCCCTGATGACGACGATCGGGATAACCGTCCACGACAGCCTCTACAACCGCGCGACGCAGGCATACGACTGGAAACGCCGCTCCGAACGACTGGTGCGCCGCAGCGGCCACCCGTACACGATCGTCCGGCCGGGTTGGTTCGGACACAACAAACCCGACCAGCGGAAACTGGTCTTCCTCCAGGGCGACACCCGCCGGGTCAGGAGATCCAGCGACGGGGCCATCGCCCGCGACGAGATCGCCCGCGTTCTCATCGACGCCATAGCGATCCCCGAGGCCGCCTACACCACCTTGGAGCTCGTCTCCGAACGCGGCCCCGAACAGCCCGACCTCGTGCCCCTCTTCGCAGCCCTGGAACACGACGAACCCGGCACCCATGACGCAATCCTCGACCCGGACACGCTGCCCCTGTCCGCGGAACCGCCCGCGGTACTGGAGCAGCTCGAGGCCATCGGCCAGGTCACGGCGCCTCACGCCTCGACGTTGGCTTCCCGCACCTCGGGAGCGAACTGATCCAGCCAGTTCAGCATCGTCCGCAGCGCCAGGCCGAGATTCCCGAGCTGGCAGTGATTGCCGGCCGATTCGGCCTGGGTGAAGATTCGGGCGGTCAGGGAACGCACCCCGGTGAGGGTGGCCATCTGGTCGTGGAGGTGTTCGATCGGGACGTAGTGGTCGGTGGTTCCGGCCATGAGCAGCACGTCCTGGGTCAGGCGACGGCTGTAGCGAGCGGTCCGGAACCTCAGGGTGGCGCGGATGAGGTCGAAAGGATCTTCCACCCCCATGACCAGCTTCCCCTGCTGAATCCCCCAACCGACCAACGGATCCCTGGCGGCGATCCTGCTCATCACCGAATTGACCGCCCGCCTGCCGATGCCCAGCGGGACCATCCGCCGGAGCAGTTCCCGCACCGGGGCAGGTGCGATCCCGGCGAGGGAGCCGAAGAGGTCGGGCAGCACGTCGAAACAGATGACCCGCGTGATCCTCGGTTCGAAAGCGGCCGCCCGCACAGCCAGCCCGCCGCCGAGGGAGCAGCCGAGGACGGTCACGTCGTCGAGCCCGAAATGATCCAGGACGGCCGCCGTCGGGTGTTCCCACTCGGGGATCATCGGGGCCCGGCTGGTTTCCAGCACTTCCCCCTGCCCCGGCCCGTCGAAGGCGATGACCTCGAATCCCGCGCCGCACAAGACCAGCATTGGGCGGGTGAACTCCTCCAGGTAACCGTCGAAACCGTTCATCAGCACGACGGCACCCCGGCTCCTTCCCTCAGGGGTGAATCGGAGGGCGGGAAGCTCGATGCCGCCAAACGGAACCACGTCCCGGGTTTCTGGCCCGATGCCGTACCAGGCGTTGGAGAGTTCGCGGAACCGCTTCCACCAGTCATGCCGACGGGGATCCGACGCGGGGGTCACGAACGCGGCACCTCGGTAGCACATGGCGGCCCGCAGGAGTTCCCCGTCCTTCTCCGCCCGCTCGGCCAGGGGAATGAGTCCGGCGACCAGGGAGGTGAGGTCACGAATTCCCGGCGCCGCCTTCCGGAGCTGGGCAAGCAGCACCGGGTCGCCGGAGAAGTGGTAAAGGCGATTGAGCTGGAAGTTGATGCTCTGCTCGGGGTGGATCTGCTCGAAGCCGATCGGGAAGTCGTTCACGGTCCAGGTGCGTCGCACGGGTCACCCCTCCTCAAACAAAAACGAAAACTTTCATTAAGGGTATGCGGGTGCGCGTCATGGAACAAACACGACCGCGACCCCCCGGGGCGTGTGACAGGGTGGAGGTATGCCCCGTGTGACCCAGGCCTTCCGCGACCGGCAGCGGGCGCGCATCTGCGTCGCGGCCGCCCGCTGCTTCGCCCGCGCCGGTTTCCACGCGACGTCGATGGACGACGTCATCGGTGAGACCGGCATGTCCTCCGCGACGGTGTACCGCCACTTCCCCGGAGGCAAGCAGGAGATCATCCGCGAGGTGTGCACCCTGAGGATCGGGCGGGTGGTGGAACACCTCGACCGGCTGGTTGGGACCACGCCCCTCCCGGGGGTGGCCGAGGCGTTCGCCTCGGTTCCGGGAATCCTGCACGACAGCGAGACCGGCACTGACTTCAACACCACCGCGAGGATCGCCGTGAACGCCTGGTCGGAGATGCCACGCGACCCCGGACTGCGCGAGGAGATGCGGAACCATTACCTCATCATCAGGACCCACCTGCTGGCCCTGGCGACCCGCTGGTCACAGGAGGGAACCGTCAGCTGCGCCCCCGGCGTGACCGCCGAGATCTTCCTGCGCACGACACTGGGATTGCTCGCGGAGGAGGCCATCTTCGGAGGCGTCGACACCTCGGGCGCCGGGGACAGACTGCAACACGTGCTGGAGACGCTCCCACCCGACAATCACGTCCCGTCTTCGTAGGGCTTTCACGTCCCGCAGGGCAAGCGCAACCAGCCGTCCGATGCCTATCATCGACAGCCAGCGTCCCGCCGAAGCGTGGAGTTTCCGAGGAGATCCATCAGAACACGAGCCTCCGAGTGGTGGGGTTTCGAATGCCATCGGGGGTGAGGGGAAGATTGATCTGCCAGAGCTCGACGCCCCGGTCCACTGCCTTCTGCACGACGGCGGAAACCTCCTCGTGGCGGGAGCTCGGGGTGACGATGAATCCGGGGTTGTCGTAGAAGAAGCACGTGAACAGCTCCCCGTCACCAGGCCGACGGGAGAACTTGAGGCCTCGGTTCGCACCGTCCACCGGGCCCATCCCCGGGCCAAGGCCTTGAATCCGACGTGACCCGGCTCAGAGAAGACCGGTTTGAGCGAGGGCGTGAAACTTGGCGATACCCGGGGCGGTTTCGCTCCAGACGATGGGCCAGTCCTGACCCTGGTCGGTGACCCTCACGACCCAAGCGAAGCCTTGGGACCGAGTGTCGCCCGCCCCCTGCTGTCAGTGACCACCAATGAACTCATGCCCTCAAGGGCATGACCCTCATACCCTCGGCCTGACGCAGGTCCGATGTCATGGGCAAACCGCCCCGTTGTCGATCGACGACGGAGCGTTCCGCGCCGAGCCTCATCCACGGGAACCCGGGATTTTCCAGTTGTGCCGGGTGATGCGGTTGGTCAGGTGCTGGTCCACGACCTCGAGGTCGAGTTCCGCTCCGTGTTTTTCCAGGACGATCATGCACCCCGGGTCGAGGGTTCCTTGCGCGTTGAACTCCAGTTCCCGCACCTTCACCGATTCCGTTATGCCATTGCTGGCCAGTCCACGCGCATGGGGTTCACCGGTGTGTCCGTAGAAGTGGTAGCGGAAGAGGACGCGGTCCAGGAGTTCCCTGAGCTCCGGCATCCCATATCCCCTGACGTTCTCGGATTCCTTGTCGTGGGAGATCAGCAGATCGAAGTCCTCGCGGGTTCCGTGCAGTTTCTGAAGGGCCTTTCTCTCGTAATCCTGGATGAATCGTTGATGGGTGCGTCCCTTGGGGTCCGCTATGCGGCCCACACCGATGAACGTGAGCACGTCCTTCCCCACCCGGAACACCTGCTTGGCCCCCGTCCGGCACACGAAAACCCGGTGATAGGCGTCGATGGGAAACCGGGGCTCGTCGGTTTCCCTTTCCAGACCGTCAAGGAAGTCATGGTCCTCGTGATTGCCGCGAACGCAGGTCATGTCCACGTCCAGTTCGTCGAGGAAACGGGCGATCCCGGGTTTCACCCGGAGGAAATCGTCATGGAATCCCAGTTCGTCGCGGTCACGCCGTGCGTGGCGAAGCGTCGCCCTGTCCATGGCCGCAAGATCCGGGAAGGCACCCATGTCCCCACACAGCAGGATGTGATCGATTCTGTTTCCCGTTTCCTGCTGGTACAGGTGGACCAGTTTGAAGGGCAACAGGAATTTGCCGTGAATGTCGGCGAACACAGCGACCCGCATGGCCCTCGGGCTCCTTTCCGTCTGACGGTGGAGCAACGGTAGCAGCCGGGGTGACGGCCGGACGGATGCAGTTTTCACCACCGCCGCGAGGACTCGACCCCGGCGCGAGCCGGCTCGGAGAGGATCGGTTCGGGTGAGGGCGTGACCCCTGGCGATGCCCGGAGTGGTTTCGCACCGGGCAATGAGCTCACGCCCTCAAGAGTGCGCCCCACACCCTCGGGAACCTAGTGCCGCCATTCCCACAGGACGTGTCCGTTCGCGTTCTTGATGACGAGCGAGGGGGTCCCGGCGATGTCGATCGCGACATCCAGGTGGTTGCTTCCGTCTCTCGCGGCTGCGCGGTAGGTGTAGCGGGTGTTCTCCAGGTGCAGGGGCGTCGTGGTGGCGGTGACGAGCCAGGGATTGCGGCGCCGCAGCCCGATGAGGTCCTGGTGGGCGCGATGGACGTTCTGGCCCCAATCGGCCAGCTCCGAGGGGGTGTCGGGGAAGGCCGGCCGGATGGCGTCGTCCCCGCCGGCCCGTTCTTCCTTGATGCCGGTGAATCCCTGCTCGTCGCCGTAGTAGATCGAGGGAATCCCCCCGAGGGTGAGCAGAATCGCCAGGGCCATGACCGCCCCGTCGGACCCGATGACGCTGGCGATGCGGGTCACGTCGTGGTTGCCGATGAAGGTGTTCGGCGTGAAGTGGGCGAGGAAGCCGTTGTGGCGGTTCAGCGCCCAGTCCAGTTCGAAGAAGTTGCGGTCCTTGATGCTGGACCAGATGGCCTTCCACAGCTCGTACTGGGTGGTCGCATCGACGCCGGAGGAAGCGACGAACCGGGAGTGGTCGCCGTGGATCACCTCCCCGAGGAACCAGGCATTCGGATGGCGGTCCCGGATGGCGGGAATCACGCGCGCCCAGAAGCCCGTGTCCACGGAATAGGCGGCGTCGAGCCGCCACCCGTCGATTCCCCGGGCGAGCCAGTGCTCCATGACAGCGGTCACGTACTGGACGGCCCGCTCGGAGGCATGGTTGAGACGAACCAGCGAGGCGTGTCCCTCGAAAACGCGCGGGGCAGGACCGCCGGGCGCGTTCCAGTCGATGTCGAACAGATCGGCGGTTGACCCACCCGGACCCTCGTCGAGGGCGCGGATCACGTCGGGATGCTGCGCACCGACGTGACTGAAAACCCCGTCCAGCAGGAGCCGCAGCCCGCGCTGCGAGCAGGCGGCCACGAGCGCGTCGAAGTCCTCCTCGCCTCCCAGGCGGGGATCGATGCGGAACTGGTCGACCGTGTCGTAGCCGTGGGTCTGGGACGCGAAGACCGGCCCCAGCAGCAACCCGGACGTTCCCAGCTCGATGGCGTAGTCCAGCCAGCCCATCAGCCTGCGCAGGCGCGGGGCCGACGTCGGTTCCGGGTCCCGGATCGGCGCTCCGCAGAACCCGAGTGGGTAGACCTGCCACCAGATCGCGTGCTCCACCCAATCCATCACAACCTCCTATTGAACTGCATTCACTAGCGTTTAATGACTGTAGTTCACTAGCGGTAGGATGGCAACATGGTACGGACCGATCGCAGGCCTCGACGCAGGCTCGACCCCGATTCGCGCCGCGCCGCGATCCTGGAGGCCGCGGCGGCGGCGTTCGCCGCCCATCCCTACGCAGAGGTCACCATCTCCTCCATCGCGGCGGAGGCGTACTCCTCGAACGCGCTGGTCTACCGCTATTTCGCGAACAAGGAGGACCTCTACGCGGAAGTCGTGCAGGTGGCCATCGCCGACCTCCTCACCAGACAGGCGGAGGCACTCGATGCTCTTCCCGACGGGGTACCGGTGCGCGACCGCATCCGGGCCGCCACCATGGTTTACCTGGACCACATCGCCACGCATCCCGACGCCTGGGCCATGCCCATGCGCCGGCCCGGGGGAGAACCGGCCGCGGTCGCCGAGTTGCGGGCCCGGACCCGCTGCGACTACGTGAAACGTCTCCAGGGTCTTCTGGCCCCCAGCACCCAGGCGCGCCACGACTACGCCCTTTGGGGCTATTTCGGTTTCACCGACGCGGCCGCCCTGCGATGGGTCGACAAGGGCTGCCCGGAGGAGGACCGGTGGGCCCTCATCGACGCCGCGCTCGGCGCCCTGGAGGGAGCTCTCGGCGACTGGGCCGCTTGATCCCGGCCCTAGTCCTCCAGCAGGTCGTGGACCACGACCGAGAACTCTCCCCTGCCGATCGCATCCGTCAACGCGTCGACCTCCGGGGTCAGGACCCGGTCCTGATCCAGCGGCGTGACCCGCGTCCGGAGCTGCTCGTGGATGAGCGCCGATCCCGTTCCCAGCGGCAGTCCCCGCATTCGCTCCTCCAGCAGGTGAATGCCCTGCCCGCTGATGACGAACAGGACCGCCAGGAGCTGGTCGAAGCGACGGCTGTTGGCCCGCAGACCGTTGACCGCGGCCATCGCCATGGTGTGGAAATCCTCCTGGCCGCCCTTGAGGGGGAAGGACAGGGCCCCGACGGGGTTCGCGAGCAGCTGGATCTCGGGGATCAGGGCGGCCGCGCTGGTGTGCAGCAGAAGCATGCCGGAATTGATCCCGACCTCCCCTCCGCTCAGTCCGGCAGGAAGTCCGTGGCTCCAGCCGTCGTGCAGCAGCCGTGCCGCCAGGTCCTTGGTCAGCACCGCCAGCCGCGCCAGGCAGCTGTTCACTGACTGCGCCGCGTGCCCCAGCACCGTCGCATCCCAGTTGCCGCCGGAGAGGAACTCGTGGCCCTCGCCCGTGTAGTTGGGAATCAGCAGCGGGTTGCAGGTCGACGAGTTTGCCTCGCGGGTGACGTCCTCCCGGGCCCGTTCCAGTTCCCGCAGGATGATGCCGATCTGGTGCGGCACCGACCGGATCGAGGTTGAATCCTGGATGCGCGGAGCGGTCTCGCCCGCGCGGCGCCTGCCCTCGTTCGTCGTCCACTGGCTGTCGCCGACGAGTCGCAGGATCAGGTCGTTGGCCTGCATCTCCCAGGGCATGTGGCGTTCGGCGTGGATCCGCGGGTCGAAGGCGTTTCGTTCCACCCGCGCCGCCTCACAGAACAGCGCGAACGCACCCAGGAAGGTCTCGACCTGCCGGTAGACCTCCTCGACGGCCAACGCCAGGTGGGCCGTCAGCACCGCCGACCCCGAGATCAGCGCGATCGCCTCCCCCGGGGCCAGCTGGAACTCGATGTCTCGCCCCATGGCCGCCCACGCCTGCGGCGCGCAGCGTTCCTCGCCGTCGTCGCCTCGCACCCTTCCCGCGACGTCCCCGGTCAGCGCAAGCCCGGCGGCCGCCATGGGTTGGAGGTCTCCGGTGCCCATCGAACCGGTGCCGGGCATCACCGGCACGAGCCCCAGATTGACGGCGTCGTTCATTCGCTCAACCAGTTCGGGACGGGCCCCGGAAGTGCCCCTGGCGAGGCAGTTCGCGCGGATGATCAGGGCCAGTCGCGACACCCGGCGCGGCAGCGCCTCACCCAGGCCGGTGCTGTGCGAACGCAACACATTGACCTGGAACCGGAGTTGTTCCTCGGGTTCCAGCCGCCGGTCCTTGAACGGCCCGAGCGCCTGGTTCCAGCCGTAGGCCCTCATCCCGGGGTTCGACTCCAGGATCTCCAGCCCCGCCTCCCGGGCGCGCAGCATCTGGCCGCGGGAGACGGGATCCAGCGCGACCTCCACGCGTTCGGCCTTCAGGGCCGAGGCCAGGTCACGCCAGGTCAGGGAGGCGCCGTTGAGGATCAGCCGGAGCGGCCCGTTCCCGGTCCGGGGCCGTTCCTCGGAGTTCTCATGCCTGTGCACGGGTTCCGCCATCCGGGGTTTCCCGGCGTTCCGGGAGGTATTTCAGGAACTCGATGCCCATGATGTCCTCACATTCCCCGACGGCGACGCGGTCCACCGCCGACGACGACAGCGGCAGTTTCGTGGCGTCCACCTTCACCAGGGCCACATCACACCCCTCGGCGGCGTCCTTCACGGCCAGCGGCAGCCCATTGTCCTTCCGGAGGATGAAGATGGTGTCCGGGTAGGTGGCCACACGTCCGGAGGGGCCGTCGATGACCATGTATTCGTTGAGGTAGGGGACGGTGTGTTCGCCGATCCGGAAGGTGCCGTGGTCCCAGCCTCCCCTGGTGACCAAGCCGACCTCGTGGGTGAGCGGCCCCTCGTCGACGATCTCGCCGCCGAGGAAATCCACCACCGTCCCGGTGACGCGTTTCCCTGCCCGGGACCTGCCCGCCCCGGCCTCCTCCATGGCCCTACCCAAGTCGAGGGCCAGGGAGATCACACCCAGCGCGGCGTGTTCCCTCACCCAGCCCAGTTCGACGGGGTTGCGAGCCGAGGCGATGAATCCCCCAGAGCGCACCGAGATGTCGCGCAGCACGTCGTCGCAGGTGTCGACACGACCGATGTTGATGCTCAGGAGGTGCCCGTGGCGGGCCCGATTGCCGCCGGAGACCACCTGGATGGTTTCGTACCCCTCTCGAGTGGTGAGCCCGAGGGAGCCGAGTTTCCCGGTGGGGTGGGCGCGCACGTCGCCGGCCGCATCCAGGACCTTCACGCCGAGCGCCGACGACTGGATCCAGCCGTTGAGGGTGGTGGAGTAGCCGTTCTGCCCGGTGATGACGGCAGCGATGGGGTGGGGGGACAGTTCAATCAGTTTCCGCAGCGCGTCGACGTAGTCGATGGGCCGGATCTCCCAGTCGGGGGCGGCCGGGGCGCCGATCGCGGTGACGGTGGCCACCCAGGAGTCCTCCGGCAGCTCGTCGATGCCGGCCAGCACGGGACGATTGAGGGTGGTGGCCATCCGTCCCATCAGTTCACCGTGGTCCTGCCAGCCCCCGCCGCCGCAGGCGAAGACGCCCCCGCCGAGAACGGCCCAGCGGGCGTCATCCATGGTCAGTTCACGCATGTCGGTTTCCTTCCGGGTCGGTCCGGGTCAGTTCCGGATCAGGTTGAGGGGTGCGCCGTGCGCGCCGGGTTCGTGGGATCGTCGCACCGCGTAGAGGGCGTCCTCGTAGCCCGCGGTGGCGTGGCGGATGACCCCGAGTCCGGAGTCGAGGTCGAGGGACTGGCGCAGCCTGGTGGCCGCAGCCCCGGTGCCGTCGGCGACGACGGTGACCCCCGCCGACTGCATCCACCCGGAGTAGCCGCCTCCCCCGGAGTGCACCGCCACCAGGTCGGCCCCGCCGCTGGCCAGCAGCATGGCGTCGAGGATGGGCCAGTCCGTCACGCCGTCGGAGTCGTCGCGCATACCCTCGGTGCCGATCCTGGGGTGGGTCATGCCTGCCGCATCCAGGTGGTCGCGGCTGAAGGCGACCGGTGCGCTGATCCGTCCGTCGGCGACGGCCTCGTTGACGGCGAGGGCCAGGGCCGAGCGTTCCCCGTATCCGAGCCAGCAGGACCGGGCGGGCAGGCCCTGGGCGGGGATGTGGCGGCGCGCCAGGTCGATCCACCGGGCGATCTCGGGGCGTTCGGGGAACATCGTCGCCGCCAGGTCGTCGACCACCGCTAGGTCGTTGTCGTCGCCGGAGAGGATCATCCACCGGAAAGGTCCGATGCCGCGGCTGAACAGCGGCCGCAGATAGCCCTCCATGAAACCGGGGATCTCCGCGAAAACCCGCTGCCTCTCGGCCTCGCCGAGGACGTGGGAGGCCTGCACCCTGAGGTTGTTGCCGTTCTCGAACACCACCGATCCGCGCTGCCTCAGAGCGAGCATGGCCCGCACCTGGGCGGCCATGGAGGCGCGGGCGTCGCGTTCCACCTGTTCCGGGTCGGTTTCACGGGCCTCGGCCCACGACTCGAGGGTGTAGCCGGATGGCAGGTAACCGTAGCGGGCGTCGTGGGCGGCGGTCTGGTCGGTCACGATGTCGGGGCGTGCACCGCTGGCCACCACGGCGGGGAACACGTCGGCGGCGTTGCCCAGCAGCCCGACGGCGACAGGCCGTCGTTCAGTGATCGCCGCGGAGATCGTCGCCAGGGCACCGTCGAGGTCGTCGATCACCAGGTCGATGCCGCCGGCGGCCCTGAGTTTCGCGAGTTTCGCGGGATCGGCCTCCACCACCAGGGTGGACAGCTCCAGCATCCGCGCCGAGATCGGCTGGGAGGAGCCCATACCTCCCAGCCCCGCGGTGAGGACCCAGCGGTGCGGGGCGGCGGGCTCCCGGAAGTGCTTTTCCAGGGCGGCGCGCAACAACTCGTAGGTGCCTCCAAGCACGCCCTGCCTGCCGATGTACTGCCAGGCGGCGGCCGTCAACCCACCCCAGATCGTCTTGTGTTCCGCCAGGCGGGAGTAGAACCTCTCCTCGGTGGCCCAGTTCCCCACGGTGTTGTTCACCGCCGAGACCACCATCGGGGCGGCGGCGTGGGTGTTCAGCACCGCCACGGGCCTTCCGGTCTGGAGCACCAGGGTCTGGTCCTCCCCGAGGTGTTGCAGGGCATCGACGATCCGCCGGTAGGCGTCCCAGTCCTTCGCGGCCTTCCCGATGGATGCGTAGACCACCAGCTCCTCGGGTCTCTCCCCCACCTCGAGGACGTTCTCCAGCAGGCGGAGCAGCGCCTCGGCCCGCCAGTTCCGACAGCGCAGCTCGGTTCCCCTGCGGGCCGTGACGGTCATTGCTGTTTCTTTCGTTCAGTACGTGAGGGCCACGTCCACACCCCTCCTGAGACCGACGAGGGTCAGGGGATTGATGTCGGAGTGGAGAGTGCAGTTGGGTGCCACTATCAGACGGTCGCCCGCGGCGCGGCGCGCCTGGACGACGTGTGCGGCCGCCTCACTGGGGGTCCAGTAGAGGCTGGTGAGCTCGTCGATCCCGACCATCGGCACCCAGCCGTAGCGACTCGCGGCCTCGGGAATGGTCGGGGCCGATGACGTGTCGGACCAGCTCAGTACCTCGACAGGGTAGTCGGCGATCAGCTCCGGGTCGGCGTCCTCGCCGTGCAGGTGCGCGATCCGCACCAGTGACGGGGCGGCGGCCAGCACCTGGATGTCGTAGGGGGCAACCCAGTCGCGGAACTGTTCGGGGGTCAGTCCGAAACTGGTGGCGTCCCTGCTGGCCCCGTTGACGGCGACGAACAATGCATCGACTCCGAACCCGTCCAGCCCGGCCGCGTAGCGCGCCAGGGCGTCGGCGACCCGGGAGATGGTGCGGTGCGCGAGAGCCGGATCCACCTTGAAGTACTCGATGACGCTGCCGCCGAGGGCCCTGACGAGGGCCTGGGTGGGTGAGAACACCGTCTCGATGACGGCGGCCTCGGGGGCGGCGGCGCGGATCAGTTCCAGCACCTCGTGTTGCCTGGCGTGGCTGTCGAGCAGCGCCCCGGGATCGGCCAGGATGTCGTCGAGCTGCGCGGGGTCGGTGATCTCCTCGAGCCCCTCGGGCAGGTCGATGCGGTAGTCGTGCATGACCTTGATGAAGTCCCAGTCGTAGTCGCGGTAGAACCTCAGGTGGGCCTCGGCCACCTGCTGTGGGCTCCATCTCGCCGATCCGTAGTGCACCCAGGCCCCGACCGGGGGACGGTCGGTGGTTCCGCCCCGGGCGGCGGTCAGGAATCGGTCACGTTTGGTCGTCATCGTCGTCTCCGTTTCGTGTGGTGCGCCCCAGGTAGGCCTCCTGGACGCGTGGGTTGTCCAACAGTTCTCCGGCCGGTCCTTCGAGCACGAGGTTCCCGGTGGCCAGCACGTAGCCGTGGTGGGCGATGCTGAGGGCCAGTTCCGCCTGCTGTTCGACCATGAGCACGGCCAGCCCCAGGTCGGTGTTCAACGCGGCGATGGTTTCGAGTACCTCGTCCACGAGACGAGGCGACAGGCCCATGGTCGGTTCGTCCATGCAGATCAGCCGGGGACGGCTCATGAGGGCCCGGGCGAAGGCGAGCATCTGCTGTTCCCCACCCGACATGGTCCCGGCCGCTTGGCGCCGCCGCTGCCCCAGACGGGGGAAACGGTCGTACTGGGCCGCCAGGTCGTCGCGGATGCCGGTTTTGTCGCGCCGCGTGTAGGCGCCCAGCAGGAGGTTCTCCTCCACGGTCATGGGCGCGAAGATGCGGCGCGCCTCCGGTACCGAGGCGATGCCCGAGGCCACCCTGCGTGAGGTCGGCCAGGTGGTGATGTCCTTGCCGTCCAGCAGCACCCTGCCCGTATCGGGGCGCACGAGCCCCAGGATGGTTTTCATGGTGGTGGACTTGCCCGATGCGTTGCCGCCGAGCAGCGAGACGATCCGCCCCTTGGGGACCGCCAGGCTCACGCCGTTCAGTGCCCTGGCCTGCCCGTAACTGACCTCCACTGCCTGCAATTCCAGAAGCGTCTCAGTCATCGTCCTCTCCTCCCCGGTCCTTCCGGGCCCGTTCCTCGCGGGCGCGGCGACGGGCGTCCTCAGGCCTGCCGAGGTAGGCCTCGATGACGGCCGGATCGTTCCTGACCTGTTCGGGTGGCCCCGAGGCGATCACGTGGCCGTCGTCCATCACCAGCACGTGGTCGGACAGCGTCATGACCAGGTCGAGTTTGTGTTCCACCAGCAGGATCGACTGCCCCGCAGCCTTCAGGCGGAGGAGCTGCTCCAGCATCTCGGCGGTCTCCGACTGGTTCATTCCCGCGGTCGGCTCATCAAGGACCAATAGAGTCGGCCGTCCCGCAAGGGAGCGGGCGATCTCGGTGCGCCGCCGGTTCGCGTAGCTGAGCGTGTATGCGAGGTCCTCGGTTCGGTTGCCGAGACGTTCCGGGAACCTGTCGATCTCGGCCGCCACGCGCCGCTCGATTTCCTTTCGTTCCTTCCCGGTCCCGGGCAGGGGCAGCAGCGCCGCCAGCACCTCTCCGAGCAGCGGCAACCAGCCCAGGAATCGCCGCAGGACGGGGATCTCCGCCAGACGTTTCAGGGGACGGTGGGCCCTCAGCTCGCGGTGCAGTCCAACGGAGATGTTCTCCGCGACGGTCAGGTTCCCGAAGACGCGGCCGTTCTGGAAGGTCCGCAGCACCCCGGCCGTCGCTACCTGCTCGGGATGGCGGGCCGTCACCACGTGGCCGCGGATCGCTATTTTCCCGGAGTTTGGCCGCAGCACCCCCGTCACCAGGTTGAGGGTGGTGGTCTTGCCGGAGCCGTTGGGGCCGATGATCGCCACCGTCTGTCCCGGGGCCACCTCCAGGTCGACGCCGGCGACGGCGTGCACCCCCTCGAAGTGGCGGTGCAGACCGGTTGCCTTCAGCACGGGTGTGGTTGGTGTGGTCATCATGCGCTCCTCGTCCACAGGCCCTGGGGCAGGAAACGGATGATCGCGATCACGACGATCCCGTACAGCAGGATGCGCACGTCGGGGGCCAGGCGCAGCGCCTCGGGCAACCCGACCAGGGCCAGGGAGCCGAGCACCGCCCCGAAGGGGGAGTTGATCCCGCCCAGCACGACGATCGTCAGCACCAGCACGGACATCTGGACGGTGAACACCGTCGGATCGAGGTAATTGTACTGGTGCGCCAGCAGCGCCCCCGCCATCCCGGCGAAGAAGGCGGCCAGCGCGTAGGCGAGCGCCTTGTAGCCGCGGGTGCGCAACCCCAGGGAACGCGACGCGATCTCGTCGGAGCCGACGGCCGCCAGGACGTTGCCCAGGTGCGAGGAGCGGATCCTGAACACCACGACCAACGTGACCGCCAACACCACCAGGTCGAGCTGGTAGTGGTCCTCGGCAACCAGCAGCCGCAACCCGAGGATCTCCGGGGCGGGGATGCCGGAGAGCCCGTAGGCGCCCTTGGTGACCGCGTCCCAGCCGCGGATCACCGACAGCACGATGTAGCCGAGGGCCAGGGTCGCCATGGACACGTAGTGACCGCCGAGTCTCCAGATCGGCAGGGTCACCAGGGTGGCCAGCACCGCCGCGATCACCCCGGCCAGCAACAGGGCCACCAGGAAGGGCAGGTTCAGGCGCATCACCAGCAGCGCCGAGGCGTAGGCGCCGATGGCCACGGGCGCGGCCTGTCCCAGGGAGACCTGCCCGGTCGACCCGGCCAGCAACGTCATGGGGACCGCGATGATGGCGTAGATCGCCACCTGGGTGCCGACGGAGCTGAGCACCGGACCGCCCAGCAGCGGCACCGCCAGGCCCGCGACCAGGGCGAGCAGCACCCAGTGCCACCACGCCAGCCTGGGTGGGCGGCCGGCCCCGAGGAAGGTGCCGGTCATGGGTTCGGATGAGACGGTGTGCCGGGAACCGAACAGCCCGTGGGGTCGCAGCAGCAGCACCAGCAGGAAGGCGCCGAAGATGAACAGGTCCCGGAAACTGCCGCCGAACTGGTAAATACCGAGCGCCTCCAGCAGGCCGATCACGAAACCACCGGCCACGGCGCCGACGATGGATCCCAGGCCGCCGACCGCGGCGGCGATGAAACCGACGGTTCCGGTGAAGGAGGCCGAATAGGGCGAGATGACGCCGGCGTACATGCCGAAGAAGATTCCCCCCACCCCGCCGAGGCAGGAGGCCAGCAGGAAGGACAGGTTCTGGACCCTCGTCACGGGAATCCCCATCTGGCGGGCGGCGTCCGGGTCAGCCGCGGTGGCTCGCACGGCCAGGCCGTCGCGCCCGAACCGCAGCCACGCCCACAGGGCGAGCATCGCAGCGATGGTGAAACCGAGGGCGACGGCGTCGGAGGTGCCGAGCCTGACCCCGCCGACGGGCAGGTCGTCGGTCGGCAGCGGGGCCGGGTATTCGCGGGTGTCGGCCTTGAACAGGATCTGGCTCAGGTTGTCGAGCACCATGGAGGCCGCGAAGGTGGCGAGCAGCGCGGCGATCGGGGGTGCCTTGATCAGCGGGCGCACCGTCGTGAGGTTGATGATCCAGCCGATCAGGGCGCTGGATGCGGCCACGGCCAGCAGCGCCAGCCACCACGGCCACCCGCACACGCCGATGAACCACCAGCCGAGCATCGCACCGAAACCGACGATTGAGCCCTGGGCGAAGTTGACCACGCCCGTGACGCCGAAGATCAGGGAGATGCCGACGGCGACCAGCGCGTAGACGTTGCCGTGGACGAGCCCCGAGACGATCGTGTCGATCATGAGGCCTCCGCCGGCACGTAGGCGCCGTTCTTGACGGTGACGGGCAGGAGTGTGACGTCACCGGGGCGGCGGTCCGCGGAGAACTCGAACTCCCCGAACTGCACGGTTTTCCACCTGCCGCCGTCGGAGAGGGCCTTGAAAACGCCCTCACGGGTGGCGCCGCCGCGGCGGACCGCCTCGGCCAGCACGTTGAGGGCGTCGTAGGCGTAGGCGGAGAAGGTGCTGGGGTCGTGCCCGAACCTGTCCTTGAACCGTTTGTTGAAGTCGACCACCGCCGGTGAGTCGTTGCCGATCAGGAAGTTCTCGATGATGATCGTTCCCTCGGCCGCGGATCCTGCGGCCTCCAGGAACTGCGGGGTGTTCTGGCCGCCGAAGAACTGGCCCGTGAACCCGATCTCCCGCAGCTGCCGCACGATGCGCGCGCCGTCGGGTCCGTAGCCGAGGTGGACGACGGCCTGCGGTCCGACGTCACGGGCCTTGATCAGGACGGGCCGGTAGTCCTCGGAGTCGGGTTGGATGGGTGACTCGTATGCGATCTCCAGTCCGGCCTCCGCCGCGGCCGCCTTGAAGATGTCGAAGGAGTTCTTGCCCCAGTCGCTCTCGAGGTAGACCACGGAGATCCTCTGGTAGCTGCCCGCGATCCACTGGGCGGCGCGGGTCTGGTAGAACTCCTGGGTCAGGGAGGTGGACCACATGTGGTCGCCGCCCTTGGTGAAGTCGGGGTTGGAGTTGGTGAAACCGAACTGCACGAGCCCCGCCTGCTGGTAGGTGGCCGAAGCAGCCATCGAGGCTCCGGAGGAGAAGTCCCCCAGCTCCGCGATGACGGCGGCGTCTGCGACGAACTTCTGCGCGATCGGCACCGATTGTTTCGGATCGGACTGGGAGTCCTCCCATTTCAGTTCCACCTTGCGGCCGTCCACTCCCCCGGCGGCGTTGAGTTCCTCGAGGGCCAGGTCGAAGCCCTCCTGCCAGTACTGGCCGTACTCGGCGCTGGCCCCGGTTCTCGGCCCCGAAACCCCGAGGACGATGGATCCACCCTGATCGGCGGAGCCGCTCCCGGTGGCGCCGGCCCGGGAAAGAGCGCTGCAAGCGCTCAACGCGGCAAATGCGGGAATGGCCCCGACAAAGGCACGGCGAGAAAGGTTTTTGGGCATGGCGATACTCATTTCTGGGCAGGGTTGAACACCGCCGGAATTGGGCGGTGAATTGGAAAGCGAAAACCGAACGGCGAACCGTTTCAGGAGGATTGATTCAGCCACCCCGGACATCGGGGGAGGGGCGACGAGCCGACCGCGTTCAGGCGGCCTCCGGGCTCAAGAAGCCAGGCTGAGAAGGATCAACAGGGACAACAGCACGTGCGGGCAGGGCGAGGCGTGACCCGGCTGGTCAGGATCGCTGCGTGCTGCATGATTGCTCCCATGGTCGATGGATTGTCTCCAACCTATGTCCTTGATGACCCGGTGTCAATTCATTCCAGAATCTGAGAAATCGCGCCGCTGATGGTCGGCCCGGCCCGGATTCCGTCGCGTCATTGTCAATCGGAGAATGCCCCGCGCAACGCCGACGGCGATGGTCTTATCGCGCCAGCCCGACCACCCTGCGAGCGAATGCGCACGCCTCCTCCACTCCGAGTGGTTCGGCGAGGATGGCGGCACGGTAGACGAGCCCACCGATGACGGCGTCCGCCACAACCTCCGGGTCGATCGAGTCGCGGATCTCCCCCCTGCGCATCGCGTCCTCCAGGAGGGTGATGCCCCGGGAGCGGATGGGGTCGATGATGCGCCGGCGGTAGGCCGCGCGCAGTTGCGCATCGGCGTGACCGTGGAGGTCGAGGGCGACGGCCAGGAGTGACGTCCCACCGCCGACGAGGGCCCCGTACCCGGTACGGATCATCCGGTCCAGGTCCGTCCCCAGGTTTCCCGTCGGCTCGATGTCCCGTTGCCCGAGGGCGTGTTCCATGGCCGCGACCACCAGGTGGGTGAGCGTCGGCCAGCGGCGGTAGACCGTGGTCTTGGCCACCCCGGAACGCTCTGCCACCTCGTTGATCCGCAGCCCCTGGTAGCCGCGCTCCCCAAGCAGCGCGACGGTGGCACCCAGCACCGCATCGTTCACCGCGGCGTTGCGCGGCCGCCCAGTCTCTCCCGCCATGCCCCGATTCTCCCACCCAGACTTTCGCTACCAGTGGTAGCGTAATTTGTGGAAGGAGGACATCATGAAACGAAACAACCGGATCCGCCGGGCCTGCGTCGGGTTGTTCGCGGCCTGGGCCCTGCACGACGCCGAGGAGTACCTCACCATGGCTCCCACCTCCCGGGAGGTTTTCTCCGGTCTCCCGGAGCAGCTGCCGATCCCAGAGGAGTTCCGCGAACGCGGCATCTCCCAGGTCCACGTCAACCTGGCCATGTCCGCCATGGGCGCCGTGGTCGCCGCTTCCGCAGCCTCGGGGGTGCGCAGCGGGGGCAGGTCGACGCTGTTTCGTGGCGGCCTGCTGGCCTTCGGGCTGCACGGTTTCACGCACATCGCCTCGTGCCTCGTCGCCGGGAGGTACACCACCGGGGTGGTCACCTCTCCTTTGGTGGTGATCCCCTACTGGTTGTGGGCGCGGCGCGTCCTCAAGCGGCACGGGATCCGCCCGGAGGATCCGAAGGCCGTGGTCACGGCGCTGGCGGTGTTTCCCGCCCTGGCGGGAATCCACGCCCTCGTCCGGAAGATCCTCGGCGAGGGGTCGCTGGGACCCGAGATTTCGGGGACGGCTGTCTGATGTGGGCCGTCCAGTACCACCGCTACGGCGATCCCTCGGTCCTGAAAACCGAGGATGTGGCCGTACGGAAACCGAAACCCGGCGAGGTGATGGTCGAGACCGTCTCCAGCGGGGTGAGCGCCATAGACCTGATGTACCGCTCGGGGAAACTGCGAATGCACGGCGTCGGTTTCCCGAAACAAACCGGCTTCGACGTCCTCGGAATCGTCCGGGAATCCCGGGTTCCGGGGCTCAAGGCCGGCCGCTGGGTCTGGGTTGTGCTGGACGTGGAGCCGCTGCGCAGGCGCGGCACCGCGGTGCAGTACCTGACCGTCGGTTCCGAACGGATCGGCGCCTTCCCGGAGGAGTTCGTCCCGCCCGCGGAGGCCGGCTCGCTGCCCCTGGGTTCGCTGACCGCGCTCCGCGGCATCCGCGACGGGGTCCGGGCCCGCTACGGCGAGCGCCTGCTGATCGTCGGGGCGGGAGGGGCCGTCGGCCTGGCGGCCATCCAGCTGGCGGTTGCCCTCGGAGTGGAGACCGACGCCGTGTGTGGGGCTCGCGCGATCGAGCTGTGCCGCGGTCTCGGCGCGACCCGGGTGTTCGACCACGCCACGCCGGAGGCGCTGGAGCCGCGACGCTCGGGAGACTACGACGCGGTCCTCATCGCGGCAGGCAACGGCCGCGACTGGCTGGGCGCCGCCCGGCGGCCGGGCCGCATCGTCCTGACCCGGGGCGACGCCTGGCTCCGCACGCTTCCCGCCGCGCTCCGGGCCCGCCGCAGGATCGGGGCCATCGCGGCCGGGCACAAGGCCGCGGAACTCACCGAGCTGGCGCAACTGGTGGCCGCCGGAATCCTGCGCCCCGTGGTGGACAGAACCTACGCAGTGACGGATCTGGCACGGGCCCACGAGGAGTTCGGGAAGGGCGGGACCGCGGGCTCGCGCCTGATCTGCCACACAATGCCGTGACCCGCCCTGGTTGGGGTCGGGTTCTGACCACCGGGCGCCAGAAGTGGTTTCGACTCAGCCGTTCGCTGACGCTCACGTGCTGGCTCAACCAGCTTTGCCCCAGGCGGTTGAACCGGCCGCGTCGAAACCTCTCACGCGCACCCGGGGAACCGTGGCCAGGTCTGACCACCAGGTGCCAGAAGTGATTCCAACCCGGCCCGGCTCAACCTGCTTCACGGGGTGCTGATCATTCCTCCAGGTCCTCGGCCGCCACGAACCAGTGCACCTGGTAGGGCTCCAGGCTGAGGGTGGCGGGGTCCAGGTCCCAGGTCACGTCGTCGAGGAGCTCCTTGGCCCTGCTGCCGTAGGGGGTGCGCAGCAGCCCCATCGGAATGCTGACCCTGTGTTCGGAGAGGTTGTAGAGCTGGTACATGGGGCCGATCGGGTGATCACGGCGGATCACGAGCACCCTGCGGTCGCCGGCGTCAAGGATGTGCGACTCGTAGCCGGCGTGCAGCTGCGGGGTGGCGCGGCGCACGTCGAGCACGTGCCGCAGCCACGCGTTGACGCGGGCCTGGGCGGAGTCGGGGTTCTCGGCCAGCGCGGCCACGGCGTCCCAGTCCATGACGGGGCGGTGCACCCAGCGGTTGTCCTCGGCGTGCGCGGGATCGTCGCCGTAGTGGTAGTCGTTGAGCATCGCCAGTTCATCGCCCATGTAGATCAGCGGCACCCCGCCGAACCCGCAGATCACGGCGTGCAGCATGTTGATGCGGCCCACCGCCAGATCGATGGCCTCCTGGTCCTTCGACTCGAGGGCCAGTTCAAGCCCGGCCAAGGAAGCCAGGGTGCCGGAGATGCGCCGGTCGCCGGTGACGGGATTGGCCTGGAACACCAGGCCGCGGGCAAACGACTTCGGGAACTCGCCGGAATAGAAATCGGACAAGAACCGGCGGTGCTCGGCCCCGTTGATGCCGACCGCGGCGGCGTCGCGGTCGTCAACGGCCCAGCCGATGTCGTCGTGGCAGCGCACGTAGGTGCCCCAGGTGGCCGTCGGGGGTTTCGCGGGGAACCGTTCGAGGGCGTAGCGCAGCAGCGTCACATCGCGGCTGGCCAGCGCCGACCACAGCTGGGCCATCAGCGAGTTGTGGTAGGCCAGATCGGAGAGTTTCCCGTAGTGACGTCCCTGGCCGAAGTAGGCGATCAGGTCACGCGGACCGACGATGGCCTCGGCCTTGAAAACCGCCGCCGGGGCCGCGATCCGCACCGCGGCCCGCAGCGCCTCCGCGAGTTCGTGGACGGGGGGTTCGTTCTGGCAGTCGGTGCCCATCTGCTTCCAGATGAAGGCGATGGCGTCCAGCCGCAGCACCTCGACGCCGTGGTTCGCCAGGTTGCAGATTATCTCCAGGTATTCGCAGAAGACGTCGGGGTTCGCCCAGTTCACGTCCCACTGGTAGTCGTTGAAGGTGGTCCACACCCATCCGGCGAGCTCCTCGTCCCAGGTGAAGTTCCCGGGCGCGAAGTCCGGGAACACCTCGGGCAGGGTCTGCTCGTACTGGTCCGGGACGGTGCGGTCGGGGTAGATCATGAAGTAGTCGCGGTACTTCTGCTCGCCCGCCCGGGCGCGCCGGGCCCATTCGTGTTCCTTGGCGACGTGGTTGAGCACCAGGTCCACCACCAGCGAGATGCCGCGTTCCCGCAGCCCCTTCGCCACCTCCGCGAGATCGTCCATGGTTCCGAGGTCGCTGCGGATGGAGCGGTAATCGGCCACCGCATAGCCGCCGTCGTTGGCGCCCTCGCGGGGTTGCAGCAGCGGCATCAGGTGCAGGTAGGTGACCCCGAGGTCGTGCAGGTAGTCGAGGTGCCCGAGGATCCCGTTCAGGGTGCCGGCGAACCGGTCCGTGTAGCAGACGTAGCCCGTCATGCCGGGTTGCTGCAGCCAGTCGGGGCGCAGCAGGCGTGCCTCGTCCAGCCTGCGCAGGTCGGCGGGACGCTCCTCGAGCGTCTTCGTCACGATCCCACGCACCCGCTCCACCAGAGCGTCGGTTTTGTCTCCGTAGACGTTGCGCAGCGCCGTTGTCAGCTCATCTCCGTAGCGGTTCCACCGCAGTTCCAGGACGTCGTCAATGTCACCCATGGCGGTCAGCATAGCCGGATGACTGGGCGATGTTACGTGGCAAAAGTAATTTCTGGCGGAAAAGATCACCCCTCGAGCCACCGCGGTTCGACGCCGGGATTCCTCGGGTGTTCCTCGAACCGGGCCCAGCACTGATCCACGCCCTCGGGCAGCAGGTTCTTCTGGCAGCGGGCCATGGCGTCGCGCAGCTCCAGTTTCGCGCTTTGCAACTCCAGCAGGGCACGACGGTTGGTGAGGTCGTCCAACCAGGCCTCCTCCCGCCGCAGGCAGCGCATCCGCAGCGCGGTGACCCGGCTCAGCCGCTGCTGCTCCGCCGCGTCGATTCCCTGTACGACCGCGGCCGCACGGGACCAGCCGTGGTCACGGTGGATGCGGATCAGCCCGGGGTGGACGGTCATGGCCTCGTGCACCTCGACGTCCGGGGCGATGACGACGGCACCGGCCGACAGCGCGTAGGCGGTCTCGTCCCGTCCGGATTCGTCCATGAGGATCTCGGTGGCGCGCATCACGACCTGGAAGATGTCGGCCTGGGCCATCGACTGTTTTCGAGGCACCCCGTCGGTCTGCGACGAGACCACGTAGGTCCGGCCGGCCTGCAGGTGCCCGATCGCCATCTCCGCGGGCAGGTTCTCCCGGGCTCCTCCGTCCACATAGGTCTCCGCACCGACCGGGACCGGCCGGAACACCCCGGGAATGGCGCAGGACGCGAGCACCCCGCGGGTGAGGTTGTGAGGACCCGCGTCGATCTCCCGGTCCTCGCGGTTGACCAGGGCGCCGTCCTCGCGCATGAAGTGCAGTTCCCCGGTCTCCAGGGCCACCATCGCCATCCGCAGCTGCATGCCGGAGGCGGACACCCGGTCGGGGTCGAAGACGTCCGGGTGCAGCAGTTTCGCCAGCACGGGTCCCGGGCGGTACAGCGACCGCGACTGTTCCATTCCCGCCTTGACCGCCATCAGGTCGCTCCCCAGCTTCGGGAGCCGCCCGAGGGCACCCGCCAGCTGCGCCATCAATCCCAGGGAGAAGTCCGATTGCAGTTCCTCGTCGGGGGTGAGCGCCTCCTCCACAGGGTCCTCCGGGGTTCCGGTCCCCGGCGGTTCGGGACGGCGGCGGCGCAGCGGCAGCCAGGAGGAGCGTGACGGGGCATCCGCTGGTTTGGCGCCCTGGCCCACGAGTTCGAGCCATGCCGGGGCCTCCGCCAGCAGCCGGGACAGCCAGGGTCGGGGGGTGAACATGTCCTCAGGGCCCGTCATGGAACACCAGAGCTCGTCCACGCGCTTCAGGAAACCGATCTGTTCCTGGCGGGTGGGGTACTGGGCCAGGCCCGCTGCCAGGATGGCCCCGGCCGATGCGCCGACGAAGATCGTGGGGGCGAACCCGGGATCCTTCGCGTACAGGTAGTCGAGGGCGCCGATCTGGAAGCTTGCCCGCGCCCCGCCTCCCGAGAGCACGCAGGCGGTGGTGCTCGGCTCGGGTTGGGAATCGAAGAACGGAAGTCCGAACCATCCTCTGCGAGCCATGGGTGAAGTTTAGAGGCCCCGCCAACAGGACCCCTTTCCCGCCGGAGACCCGGCCCGGCCCTGAACCTCAACCTAAACCACCTGAACCTGAAGTGACAGTTGAGGTGAATTGCCGGCCCCGATTTCAAGCAGTCCTCAGACTTCTCTCAGAAATCGCACGAAACAACTGTTTAATAATTGATGAAAGTCACAACGCCTAGTCAGCGCCGGGTTCTCGTCCCCATTCCTGAGCGAAAACACACCGATGTGATTTTCGTAAATCCGCAGCCGGAACACGTTCGCACCCCTCGGCAGGTCTCCATTCGGGTTTGTGAGAGGGCCCTTCCGGTACTTACTGTCCGATCGGCCGACACGGCTGGGATCGAGGTCCCGGGGAAGAGTCGTGATCGGCCCAAGACCTTGAGAAATTTCGGAGGAAACGTGAACCGAATGATGCGAACCGTGCGGGGAGGACTGGCCGCCCTGGTGGTTGCCGGGCTCGTTCAGTCGGTCGGCTCACTGGCTCTGGTGACCAGCGCCGACGCTGCCGGAACCACGATGCGGGCCACCACCGCCGTCAACGTGCGTTCGGGACCTGGAACCGGCTATTCCCGGATAGGCCTGCTCTACCCGGGGGACAACGTGCAGGCCCTGAGTTCCGGAAACGGCTGGACGAAGGTGTCCTACAAGGGACGCACCGGTTACGTCGCCTCCGCCTACCTTGCCTCGTCGTCGGGCAGTGGGGGTGGCGGGTCGTCCTCGGGTGCCTCCGGTGACGCCTACACGACCACGGCGCTGAACCTGCGCACCGGACCCAGCCTGAGTTACCGGGTGAGCACGGTCGCTTCGAAGGGCACGAAGGTGAAGCTCACCGGCACCGTGAAGGGTGAGTTCTCGCAGGTGACCTGGAACGGTCAGACGCTCTGGGCGGCGACACGCTATCTGTCGCAGTCCGCGGGTTCCCCCGGCCAGGACCTGCCCACCACCACGAGGAAGCTGCGGGCCACCACCGAGTTGATGATCCGCACCGCCCCGGGAAGCGGCTACCGTTCCCTGGGCGACGTCCCGCGCGGCACGATCCTCGACTGCACGGACGTGGTGACCAGCGGAATGGCCCAGTGCATCTGGCAGGGCAACGCCCGTTGGTTCAACAACAAGTACCTGAGGGCGGTGGACGGCTCCGCCGCTCCGGGCGGGGGTGGCCTGCCCTCCACCACCATCCAGTACGCGACGGCGAACCTCAACATCTGGCGTTCGGCCACCGGATCGGCCTACACCGGTGAGATCCCGAAGGGCAGCGAGGTGGCCGTGACCGGCACCGTCCGGTCGGGACGCGCACAGATCGTCCACAACGGCGCCATCCGCTGGGTGACGGCCCGCTACCTGAGTTCGTCGGCCCCCGGCGGGGACGGTGGTCGCGGCGGGGACGGCGGCAGCCTCAACCGGGGCTGGTCGAAGGGCCTCGATCAGGCCAACGAGAACGTCAAACGGATCGTCCGCTACATCTGGAACAACGTCCCGGAGATCAAGACGATGTACGGCGTGCGCCCGGATCCCCTGCCGGATCATCCCTCGGGCCGGGCCGTGGACATCATGATCCCCAACTACAGGTCGAACAAGGAACTGGGCAACCGGCTGGCCGCCTACTTCAAGGCGAACCACTCCCAGTTCCGCGTCCACTACATCATCTGGGACCAGAAGATCTGGAACATCACCCGCGACAGCGAGGGCTGGCGTCCGATGGCGGGGCGCGGCAGCGACACCGCCAACCACAAGGACCACATCCACATCACCGTCTACGACAACTGATCCCCGGGAAACTTCCCCTCGGGCAGGGGCGTCACTCGGTCACCTCGACGGTGCCGAGGGCGCCCCTTTCGGCGTCCAGGAAGGCGTGATCGACGACGGTGTAATGGCCGGGTTCCGGGAAGGTGAGCTCCACGAAACCCGCTTGGGCGGCCTCGAGCCCGAGGGCCTGGGAACCGCCGCTGCTGTTGCCGAATGCGTCCTTCCCGTCCTTGAGCAGGTAGCCGCCCTCGAAGTAGACGGTGCCGAACTGGCCGCCGATGATGTGGAAGCTCGTGGACAGGTTCGGCCCTGCGGAAAGCACCCAGAAACGCACCCTCTCCCCCACCTTCGCGGTGAACGGGCGCTGCGCGTACTGGAAGGCGATGCCGTTGAAGGTCGAATAGTCGGGGGTGTCGGTCTGCGCCTTGGTGGCGTCGACCTCGGCGGCGGTTTCCGGGCTGGTTCCCGTGCCACCGGTCAGGTAGATCTCGGAGGCCACCAGGGCGTACTCGCGATCCACCGCGGGCAGGCCCTCGGGGTCGATGATCACCGCGCCGTGCATGCCGGCGGCGATGTGCGCGGACACCGGGGCGGTGCCACAGTGGTACAGCCACATTCCGGCGCGGTGCGCGGTGAACCGGTAGACGAGACTCTCGCCCGGGGCGATGGTGCGCATGGGCCCGTCGGGCGCGAGGTTGCTGGCGTGGAAGTCGATGGAGTGACCGATGGTGCCGTCGTTGATGAGGGTCACCTCGAACACGTCCCCGACCTTGCCGCGCAGGGTCGGTCCGACCGGCCCGCCGTTGAAGGTCCAGCGTTTCTGCCACACCCCGGGGGCCACTTCGAGGGGGAGCTCCGTGACGCGCATCTCCACGCGGTGGATGGTTTCCTCCGTGGCCGCCGGGGCGACGGGATCCACCACGGTGTTCAGCGGAGCCGAGTTGGCCTGCGCAGGGGCGTGGTCGTGTCCGCCACCTGTGGTTCCGTCCTGCGAAGTGGAGGCGTCCTGCCCCGAGACCTTGAGGGTGAAAACCATCCCGGCCTGGCGATGCCCGACGACGGTGCACCAGCCCTCGATGGACTCCCCGACCACGCCAAGATCCAGCTCCGCGGTCTCTCCCGCACTCAGCCTGGGGGTGGTGGCGTCGCCGAGCTTCAGGTCGTGGATCATGGTGGCATCAGCGTTGCTCAGCTCGATGATCACCCGGTCACCGCGGCTGACCTCCGCCGAGGCGGGCTCGAAGCGCAACCCCTCCTTGGCGGTGACCTGGATTCTCTGGGTCCTGCCCGTCGCGTTCACCCCCGTCGACGACGAACCGCCGCCCAGGCCGACCGCCGATGGGTCGATGCCGACCCCCACCGTGACGGCGAGGGTCAGGGCGAGCACACCCGCCAGCATCCCGTTGGCAGTCAGCGCGGATTCCCGTTCGGGCAGTTTCTGGGGCGGCCCGGTGCGGGGACCCGCCTTGGCGATCTCCCTGCGTTCCGCGACACTCGCTTTTATCCCGAGGATCATCAGGGGCAGGAAGGCCGCCACCGATCCCACCCCGAGCACACCGGAGGTGAGTTTCACCCAGGGTGGTGTGGGGGTGAGGAACAGTATCAGGGCGCCGTTGATGGCAACGATCCGGAAGGTGGTGAAACGGTCGAACCAGGCCGCGCCAGCCCGCACGACGCGGGGCCCGCCGCCGAGGACGGAGGGCAGCAGGTAGCTGAGTGCGCCGGTGAGCAGCTGCGCGGCGAAACCGCCGGCCCACACCACGGCGAGGGTTCCGGTCACCTCCGACCAGCCCGAGGTCGGGGTGGTCAGCACGATCCCGCCGGTGACCACCAGGGCAACCACCCACCAGATCATCGCGGCGAGCACGGAAGCGGGGGCGAATTCGCGCGGGGGTCGGCGTCGCAGCGGGGCGACGAGCACCCTGCCCCACCAGCCGAGCGCCAACAGGTAACCGGCCAGACCGGCCACCGCGACGTACTGGAGACCCGCCAGCGCGCCCGCCACCACGACCATCCCCGAGCCGATCAGCCAGGGAAGGGCCTGCTTGGCGAATCCCTCGGCGCGGTCGTCCATGCGGGTGCGCAGGATGGTGGGCCAGAAGGTGACCAGCGTCCCCACCACCGTCAGGCCGATCCAACCCAGCAGGTTCGTCATGGTGTGGGCGACGAGGAACCGCCAGTGCCAGGTGGCATCCAGTCCGAAGGCCAGCGTCGCCCCGAACGCAGCCCCGACCGGCAGGTGACAGGAGGCGGCCACGTAATACCAGACGGCCACCCGGAAACGTCCGGGCAGGGCCTTGCGGAGCTGCCGCCACAGCGAGATCCCGTGCCAGGAGACGGCCGCGGTCACGAACACCGCTCCCGCGACCACCAGCCACCACCAGGTGGCCGGCACCCCGACGAACACCGCCAGGGATCCCAGGGAGAGCAGGCCGAGACGCCTGCGCTGCGCGCGGTCCCGGGCCTCGTCGGGCCGGGTCTTGAGCAGGGCCGCTGTGAAGTACTGGCTCCACACGAGCACGGAGTGCGTCAGGGCCCCGAGCAGCACCAGGTGCACCATCAGCCAGGTGGATTCGGGCACCAGGCGATGGGCCGCGGCGACGATCACAGCGCTCAGCAACCAGATGATGACGGTGTAGTCGCGGGCACGATTGCGGCGCGAACCGCCGGGCCGTCCCCCACCGCCCGGCCGCCCCGCCTGAGGGGGCCGGCCGGTTTCCGAAGGTCCCGCTCCCGGACGGGTGGGGGTGCTCATGCCCGCACCGCCGAGTGGATGGCAGTTGCGGCGAACAACAGGATCGAGACCACGGTCATGGCTCCTCCGATCTGGTACAGGAAGGTTCCGGTCAGGGCACCGAGGACGCGCACCACCATGCCCAGGTGCAGCACCGCCAGTGGCACCCACATGGCCGGGCGGTAGGGCAGGGGACGGGAAAGGACGGTCGGGAAGATGATCGGGGCGTGGGCCATGATCATGGACATGGCGAACCCCAGGAAGGTGCCGTGCACCACCACGTCGTAGGTTCCGGTGGCCTCTGGGCGGCCGACGATGACCCAGGTGAGGCCCGCGACGGCCAGCCAGAAATTTCCCAGCAGCAGCGCGGCGGCGTTGTAGCGCCGCAGTCCCTCGCTTCGGATCAGCCGACGCCCGACGTCGTCGCGGATCAGCCAGAGCGCCACGAACAGCACCCCGGCCCCGAAGATGCGGTCGCCGGAACCGGGCCACAGCAACGCGGAAACGGCCGCCAGGGAAAGCCACGCGCTCGCCGTCACCAGGGTGGGGATGGCGCGGCGGCCCATGGTCAGCTGCGCCAGCTCGGCGCGTTCGGCGGCGATCGTGACGACTATGAACCCGGCGAGCAGGGGCAGCAGCGCGGGAACCTCCACGCTGACCAGCAGCGCGGCCGCGAGACACGCCAAGACCGCCCCCACCACCTGGGCGGCCACCAGCGGCAACGGGGCGCGGCGGTACAGGGCGACCATGACGGCGACGAAGGCGAGGGTGCCGTCGAACAGCAGCAGCCTCCCGAGCACCGGGAATGCCCCGGAGATCATCACGATCGCCCCGGCGCCGAGCAGGGCAGGTGCTGCGTAGGCAAGCCGGTTGCGCAGCGCCTGGGCGCGTTCCAGAGAGATCAGGGACCCCATGAACCCCAGGACCATGAGCGGCCCGTGCAGGTCGGCGAGCCGGCCGCTGGCCACCGGCGCCCAGACACCGAGCCGCACCAGTCCCGCGTTGAGGCCTGTCAGAAGGCTGATTCCCGCCAGCATCACCAGGAGGACACGGCGCGAGACGGGAGCTGGTGCGGCCTTTTTCAAAGGGTTCAGCTGCGCCGTTCGAGCTTCAGCTTCCAAGCGTCGGGACCTTCTTGGACGTAGCTGACCTGGATGGCGTCGCCGTGGAGGTCGGCGATCTGCGCCAGCAGCGGCAGCGGGTTATGGGGGGCGACGAGAATGAAGGCGCCGCCCACGTTCAAGGAACCGACGACACCGAGGATCGCGGCGTGACGGATCGCGTGCGGGATGACGCGGGCATCGAGTTCGGGCAGGGAGTCGTGACCGCATCCGCAGCCACAGCTACCCCCGGAGGACTTCTCGGTGATGGGCAGTTCAGTCATGCGGCGGAGTTTAACGACATCCGCGGCACCACGGTGGACGACACCACCATTCGGGAGGATCGCCCAGTAGGCTTGCGGCCTGTCAGGGATAGTCATGCGCGAGGAGGGGGTGTCCATGCCGGTGATCCACGCCGCCATCACCACCGACCCCATCGACCAGTCACGTCTGGAGGCTCTCGTCTCCAGCGCGCACGCGGGCGCGCGAGTGAGCTTTACGGGCCTGATCCGCGACCACGACGAGGAGGCCGAGGGAGTCGTCGTAGGGCTCGACTACACCTGTCATCCCGACGCTGACCGGTTCCTGGCCGGCGTCGCCGCATCCGTCGCATCGGACCTGGACCCGGAGGGCAGGGCCGTCCTCGCCGTCGAGCACCGGATCGGCTCCCTCGGGGTCGGGGATGTGGCGATCGTCGCCGTCGCCGCATCGGCGCACCGCGGCCAGGCCTTCGAGCTGTGCCGGACGCTGGTGGATCGCGTCAAGGCGGAGGTGCCGATCTGGAAGCACCAGCACGAGGAGTCCGGGCGCGCGTCCTGGTCCAACCTGGGGCTGCCCCAGTGACCCTGACCGACCGTTTCGGCCGTGTTCACCGCGATCTGCGGATCTCGCTGACCGACCACTGCAACCTGCGCTGCACCTACTGCATGCCCCCCGAGGGGGTGCCGTGGCTGCCCCGCACCACCCTGCTGACCCCCGAGGAACTGATGCGGATAGTGCGGATCGCCGTCGGGGAGGGCATTGAGGAGGTGCGCCTGACGGGCGGGGAACCGCTGCTGCGCCCCGACTGCGTGGACGTGGTGGCGGCCATCGCATCGGTCGAGCCGCGCCCCGAGATCTCCATCACCACCAATGGCATCGGCCTGGCCCGGCTGGCCGAGCCCCTGAAACGGGCCGGCCTGGCGAGGGTGAACGTTTCCCTGGACACCTTGAAACCGGATCGTTTCCACCAGCTCACCCGCCGCAACCGGCTCGCCGACGTCCTGGCCGGGATCGCGGCGGCGGATGCCGCGGGGCTGCACCCGGTGAAACTCAACGCGCTGCAGCTGCGCGGGATCAACGACGACGAGGCACCCGACCTCCTGGCATTCGCGATGGACCACGGCTATGAGCTGCGTTTCATCGAGCAGATGCCCCTCGACGCGGGGCACACCTGGCGGCGCGACTCGATGGTGACCGCCGCCGAGACCATGGCCCGGCTCGGTGAACACTTCACCCTGACCCCGCTGCCGGGTCGTGGCGCGGCACCCGCGGAACGTTTCCTGGTGGATGGCGGCCCCGCGACCGTCGGCATCATCGCGTCGGTGACCGCGCCGTTCTGCGGCGCCTGTGACCGGTTGCGACTGACCGCCGACGGGCAGCTGCGAAACTGTCTGTTCGCCACGGAGGAGTCCGACCTGCGCACCCCGATGCGCGAAGGCGCCGGGGACGAGGAACTGGCCGGGATCTTCCACCGCTGCCTGCTGCGCAAACTGCCCGGCCACGGAATCAACAATCCCGGTTTCCTTCAGCCTCAACGTCCCATGAATGCGATCGGCGGATAGCTTTTCACTCGCATGTGCGGATACCATGACGGGGTTTGACACTCAGATTCCGACGAACAGGATTTGCCGGTGAGCCCCATGACCACCTTCAGCATCCGGGAAGCCGCCCAGTTGATCGGCGTCAGCGACGACACCCTCAGGCGAAACATCGACCGGGGCGTGTTGCGCGCATCCCGTGACGGCGGGCACCTCAGCGTCGACGGACGCGACCTGGTGGCCTTCCAGCAGGCCCGGCAGGCCGCGGCCGAGACGGAGGGCACCCCCACCTCGGCGCGCAACCGCCTCACCGGGTTGGTGATGGCCGTCAAGAAGGACAAGGTGATGGCGGAGGTGCAGTTGCGGTGCGGACCCTTCGTCGTCACATCCCTGATGAGCACGGAATCCGCGGATCGGCTCGGATTGGTCCCGGGAACACTCGCCACGGCCGTGGTGAAGGCCACCACGGTGATCGTTGAAACCCCGGAAGGACTCTCGTGAAGAAACTCACCCTGGCCCTCGCGGGCCTGCTGGCCTTGACCGCCTGCGGTTCCCAGGCCACGTCCAACACCAGCCAGAACGCAACACAACCGGCGGCGTCCTCCGCCGCATCGGGCGGCACCGACCAGACCAGCGCGACCCTGACGATCTTCGCCGCAGCCTCCCTGAAGGATGTCTTCCCGAAGATCTACGAGGAGTTCAAGAAGACCCACCCGAACTACACCATCGAGTTCTCCTTCGGTGGCTCCTCGGAGCTGGCCACCCAGATCAACAACGGCGCCGAGGCCGACATCTTCGCCTCCGCCAACGAGAAGCAGATGAAGGTGGCCTCCGACGCCGGCAACGTCGATGCCGCGAACACGAAGATCTTCGCCACCAACACTCTGACACTGGTCACCCCTCCCAGCAACCCGGCGGGAATCACGAAACTGGAGGATGCCACCAAGGAGGGTGTGAAGCTTGTGGTGTGCGCCGAGCAGGTTCCCTGCGGCGCGGCCACCAAGAAGCTCGCGGAGACCACCGGTTTCACCTTCACCCCGGTATCGGAGGAGCAGAAGGTAACCGATGTGTTGGCCAAGGTCACCTCGGGTGAGGCAGACGCGGGTCTGGTCTACGTCACCGACGCCGCAGGAGCCAAGGACAAGGTCAAGATCATCGACACCCCCGAGGCCGAGAAGATCGTCAACAAGTACCCGATCGCGGTGACGAAGTCCGCGCGCCAGGGCGCCCAGGCCTTCGTCGACTTCGTTCTCGGTGAGCAGGGCCAGACCATGCTGCGGGACGCCGGTTTCGGCGCGCCCAAGTGACGACCCCCAGATGGGTGGTGCTGCCGGCGGCACTCGGCATGCTGCTGGTGGCACTGCCCCTGGCGGGGCTGCTCAGCAAGGTGCCGTGGCCCGGCCTGTGGGAGCTGCTGACGTCGCAGTCGTCGCTGGCAGCGTTGCAGCTCAGCATCCTCACTGCGAGCGTCAGCACCGTCTTCTGCATCGTGCTCGGCACGCCAATGGCGCTGATCCTGGCGCGCCACGGGCTGCGCTGGCTGCGTCCCCTGGTGCTGCTTCCGCTGGTGTTGCCCCCGGTGGTCGGGGGTCTGGCGCTGCTGTTCACGTTCGGGCGGATGGGGCTGATCGGACAGCACCTGGAGGCCGCGGGCATCAGGATCGCCTTCAGCACCGTCGCGGTCATCCTGGCGCAGACCTTCGTGTCGCTGCCCTTCCTGGTGATGGGCCTCGAGGGCGCGCTGCGCACCGCCGGGGACCGCTACGAAAGGGTGGCCACCACCCTGGGGGCCTCCCCCACCCGGACCCTGTTCACGGTGACCCTGCCGCTGGTGTTCCCGGGGCTGTTGTCGGGGGCCGTGCTCAGTTTCGCCCGGGCGCTGGGCGAGTTCGGCGCCACCCTGACCTTCGCGGGTTCCCTGCAGGGCAGGACCCGGACCCTGCCGCTGGAGATCTACCTCCAGCGGGAGGCCGACCCGGATGCCGCCATCGCCTTGTCGCTGCTGCTGGTGATCTTCGCGGGAATCGTCATGGTGATCGCGTACGGGAAGGGAAGGACCAGGTCGTGAAGGGACTGCACTGGGAGGGAACCCTCAATGCCCGCAACCACGAAACCGGTCTGGACGTGCCGCCGGGGCGGGTACTGGCCGTGGTCGGCCCGAACGGGGCCGGGAAATCGACGCTGCTGGACCTGCTGTGCGGGCTGCTGAAACCCGACCACGGCCGCCTCGACATCGACGGCCAGGTACTGGTCGACTCCCGCCGTTTCGTGCCCGCCCACCGGCGGCGCATCGGCTTGCTCGGGCAGCAGCCGCTGCTGTTCCCGCACCTCGACGTGCTGGGCAACGTCGCCTACGGACCCCGAGCCCAGAGACTCCGGCGCGACGAGGCCAGGGCGTTGGCGCTGGAGATGCTGGAACGCTTGGACGCCGCCGACCTCGCCTCCCGCAGACCCGACGAGCTGTCAGGTGGTCAGGCGGCTCGGGTCGCACTGGCCCGGGCGCTGGCCACCAGGCCTCGCGCGATGCTGATCGACGAACCCTTCGCCGCCGTGGACGTCGAGTACACGCCCCGGCTGCGGGTGGCGGTCAAGGCTGCCCTCGCCGAGGTCGGCTGCCCCTGCATCATCGTCACCCACGACCCGGCCGACGTCGCGGCGCTGGCCGACGATGTCGCGGTCCTGGAAAACGGCCGGATCGTGGAACACGGCCCGGTCGCCGAGGTCATGGCCTCCCCTGGCAGCTCATTCGGGAAGCTGCTGTTCGTCCGGGACTGACCAGCACGACCTCCCTGACACCGCCTGTTTCTCGACCACCCTGTGGTTTCGACTCGGGTTGTTCCCTCGTCACGGCCCGGCTCCATCAGCTTCCCGAGGGAGCTTCCGGAGAAGCCGGGTCGATCCCCTATCGGGCCACGACCGTGAGCACCCCGTCCTCGTCCGTGTTCACTGCCACCTCCGTGTCGTAGACCCGGCTCAGGTTCTCCGAGGTGCAGACCTCGTGTGGGGTTCCCTGGGCCACCACCTCACCGGCGGTCATCAGCATCACCTCGTCGCAGAACCGGGTGGCCAGGTTGATGTCGTGCAGGACCACCAGGGCCAGCCGGGAGGACGATTCCCCCGCATCCGCGTCCTTTCCGTTCAGTTTCTCGGCGACCGTGGCCTCGGAGCCGTGGACGTGTTTGCGGACGCTGCGCAGCACCCGGACCTGGTGTTTCAGATCCAAGGCGCTGGTCGGTTCGTCGAGCAGCACCAGTTCGGGTCCGTGAACGAGGGTCTGCGCCAGGGAGATGAGCTGCCGTTGGCCTCCCGAGCACTCCCCCAGATAGGTGTTGGCGAGCTTGCCGATGCCCAGCGCCTCAAGGGCGGCGTAGGCGCGTTCCACGTCCTTTTTCGGGACCCGCCACGCCGAGCCGCCGCGTTGGGCCGAGACCAGCACCGATTCCATGGCGGTCAGAGCGATGTGCCCCGGAATCTCCTGGGGCATGTACCCGGTGACGTCCTGCAGGGCACGGCCGCTGCGTTTCCCGTAGCTGACCGACCCGTGGCAGTGCTGGGCGCCCGCGATGGAACGGACCAGCGTCGACTTCCCGCAGCCGTTGGGGCCGAGCAGCCCCGCGACGACGCCCTCCTTGATGGTCAGGTCGAGACCGGAGAGCACCGCGTGTTTTCCATAGCTCACGCTGATGGATTCAAGGTTGAGCATGAGTTCCGAACCTCTTCTCGTGAGCGTGGTCTAGTTGGAGATGGCGGAGGTGGTGCGCCGCCTGCCCAGGATGATCAGCACGAACACCGGGACACCGACGAGGGCCGTGAGGATGCCGACCGGGAGCACCACACCCGGCACCACGATCTGGGCCACCGCATGGGCGCTGGTGAGCACCAGAGCGCCGCAGGCCATTGCCGTCGGCACGAAGAGCCGCTGGTCCTCCCCCACCAGGATGCGGGCCACGTGGGGGCCGACCAGGCCCACGAAACCGATGATCCCGACGGAGCTGACGGTGAGCGCCGCGATCAGGGAGGCCCCCAGCAGGGTCCACATGCGGACGTTGTCGACCTTCACACCCATGGCCCGGGCCCGGGCCTCACCGAGCGAGAGCGCAGTGAGTTTCCACTGGTTCATCGAGAACAGTGGAGTGACCACGATGAGGGAGACCAGCACCATGGCGATGGAGAACCAAGTGGCGCGTTCCAGCGACCCCATGGTCCAGAACACCATCCGCTGAAGGGATTCCTGGGAGGCCCGGTACTGAAGCAGCATCAGCAACGCCTGGAACCCGAAGACCAGGGCGATGCCCAGCAGGATGATGGTTTCGCGACCCGACCGCCGCAGCCGCGACACCAGCGCAATCACCCCGCTGGCGACCAGAGCCAGCGCCGCGGCGCCGATCGGCACGGAGGCCTCGGAGAAGAAGGGGAAACTGATCCCGGTGGCGATCACGATTGCCGCGCCGCAACCCGCAGCGGCGGAGACGCCGAGGGTGTAGGGCTCCGCCAGGGGGTTGTCGAGAATGGTCTGCATCTGCGCGCCGGCAAGGGCCAGTGCGGCTCCGGCCACCACCGCCATGAGAGCGGGCGGGGTACGCAACTCCATCACGACGGTTCGGGTCCGCCCGGACACCTCCGCCGCCCATCCGGCATCGATCCCCAGTTGCTGCAGTCCTTCCGCGATCCCCCTGAGATAGGTGCTGGCGATGTCCGCGGCACTGATGTTGAGCGGCCCCACCAGCATGGCGATCACGAACATGGCCACCACGGCCACGAGAATGCCGACGAGGGTCAGCATGCGTTTGGTCTTGATCCGCCAGAACTCGGCGAGTGCTTCCTTCTGGGAGCCGTCCTCCAGTACCGCGGCTTCCACTGAGGCGGCGCTACTCTCCGAGACGGTCTCGGCTGCCTTGGTGTCGGTCATGACAGCTTGGCGGCGAAGACGCCCTCGGCCTTGAAGGGCATGAACTTGTCGTGGAACTCGCTCCAGGCGGCGTCCACCTCGGGCAGCCCGTCAACCTTGAGTCCCTGCCATTCGGCGAAGGCGACGTAGGCGAGGAAGTTGTACGGCGCGTCGTAGAGCTGGTGGTAGATGCCGTAGACCTGCTTGTCGCCGAACGCTTTCAGCTCGCTGTAACCGGTCTCGCTGGACAGCTGCCCCAAGGTCTGGTTCGTCTCCTCAGGGGTGGCGTTGTAGCCGAGTTTGACGTACTTGATGACCGTCTTCTCGCTCACCTTCTGCTTCTCCCAGTCACCGCCCGTGGCGATGATGATGTCCGGCTGGGATGCGATCAGCTGCTCGGCCGTGACGGTGCCCGCGTCCCCATCGATAAGTTTGGTGCCGAGGTTGTTGCCGCCGCTGGCGGTGACAATCTGGCCGAAGTTGGACTCCCCGAAGGTGCGGCCGGGTTCGGAGATGCCGGGGGAACGCCACACGAAAACACTCGGGCGATCCGCCTCGGCCTTGGCCTTGGCTGCCTCCAGGACCGGGTTGACCAAGGAGTCATAGTAGGTGAGGAACTCATCCGCCTTGCCGGAGACGCCGAAGGCCTGGCCCAGCAGCCGGACGCTGGTGTGGGTGTTCTCCACCGGTTTCTTGCGGAAATCGGTCACCAGGTAGGGGATCTTGGCGGAATCCAGTTTCGCGTCGAACCCGGCCTGTTTGGCGGCCTCGTACTGTTCCAGGGTCATGAGGAACAAGTCGGGGTTGTACTCGAGGAGGTTCTCCACGCTCAGGTCTCCCTTGGCGACGCTGCCGACGGTGGGCAGCTCTGCCGCCTTGGGCTGCACCTTCACCAGGCGATCGTAGATGTCGGGGGCAGCGCTCTGGATGTCGGTTCCCCAGGCCACGACCTTGTCCATCAGGTTGTCGCGCTGCAGGAAGAGCAGCGAGTAGGCCTGGCGGGATTCCCCCAAGATGATCTTGGTGGGAGCGGATTCCAGGGTGACGGTCCTGTCGGCCACATCAGTGATGGTCAATGCACCACCGGCGGAACCCGAACCGGATGTTTCGGCCGTCTGGTTCCGGTTGCCGCACGCCGAGACGGCGGCCACCCCCAGCGCCCCCGCGGCTCCTGCCAGAAAAGTCCTGCGTTTCATATCCATGCCTCCTGCCGCCACGACGGCGCGATTGTGTTTGGTGGTGTCGGTCAGATCGAACTGCCCGGGACGCTGACGGCGTCCTTTCAGAGAGAAAGCTAGGCAACCCTAAGAGCAGATCGTGGGATTGCGCAACTCAGGCGTTGCACTATCTGAGACGCCGCCCAAAATGGAGCTCTGTATGGTAATGAGCTTCACACACGTTTTGTTTCGCCGGCACCGCCCTGTTCCGCCACGGTGAACGGACCCCGCCCACAGCCCCCCTAAACTCTGGGACATGAAGCAGACCGAGAAGATCGTGCCCGAGGACTGGATAACGCACCTCGGCGGGGCGAACCGCGAGCCCATCGGCTGGATCGCACCCCGCGGCGAGGGTTTCGTCGCCATCGACCTGCTCGGCCGGGAACGCAGCGGAACGGTTGACTGGCTCGAGGCGGAGGAGACCCTCGACGAGCTCGGCATCCGCTACCTGGCCACCCCTTACGAACTCGTGACCGACTCGGGCACATCGAAGGTATACATCGCCGAGGCCACCCCGGATTTCGTGCGCGTCAAGGAGGACGACTTCAACGACATCAATTCCGACCAGACCTTTTACACCCTCCCGTTCCCCGTGCCGGAGGAGTTGCTGCGGGAACTGCCGGGGCGCTGATTCAGCCCCCGGCGAAGGGCGGCAGGACGTCGACCCCCCGCACCCCGGTCAGGTCGTGGTCGTCCGGCAGGCCCGCCCTGCCGTCGACCAGCGTGGAACCCGACTTGTGACAATTAGTGCGGTTGTTGTCGGTTGTCGCGGAGCTTGTTGAGGGCGTCTTGGGCGTCGTCGGGTAGGAAGTCTTCGGCGGTGATGGTGTGCTGGCCGGTTTGGATCTGAATGGTGCGGTAGCGGCACATCGTGGTGACGAACTTCTTGGGGCTCCAGCCGGTGGTCTGTTCCAGGTGGCGAGGGCGGCGAACACGATGGCAAGGTGGGCCTGGATGGATTCCTTGAGATGTTGGTAGATCGGCCTGGCGCGGAGGTCGTTCTTGGACATTTGAATCGACCCGAGCCTGTTGGTGGGCGATCAACCACCTCCGCCGCGAGCATGCATCGGTCAGCGGCTTGGCGCAGCAGCTCGGGACGACGTGGAACACGGTGTGGGCCTCGATCGAGCCGCTGCTGCAGGCGATGGCCGACGACGAGGGGCGCTTCGCCGGCGTGAAATGGCTCGGTGTGGACGAGCACGTGTGGCACCACGTCAACGAGTTCCCGATCGAGGACGGCGGCCGTGGACCCAAGCAGCTGACCGGGGTGGTCGACCTCACCCCGGATCCCGACACAGGCAGGCAGCAGGCGCGGCTGCTAGACCTGGTCCCCGGCCGGTCGGGCAAGGCGTAAAGCGACTGGCTCGAAGAACGCGGCGAGGACTTCAAGGACGGGGTCGAGGTCGCCACGCTGGATCCGTTCCACGGCTACAACAACGCCATCGATGACCAACTCGAGGATGCGGTCGCTGTGCTCGACGCGTTCCATGTGGTCAAGCTCGGCACCCAGGCCGTCGACGAGGACCGCCGGCGTGTGCAGCAGGAGATCCACGGCCACCGTGGCCGCAAGAACGACCCGCTCTACGGCATCCGCACGATCCTGCGCTGTGGTCAGGAGAAACTCACCGACCGGCAACGTGCCCGGCTGGACCGCGCGATCGCTGCCGACCAACGCCATGACGAGATCCTCGTCGCCTGGCTGTGCGCGCAGAAGCTGCGGTCGGCCTACAGGGCGAAGAGCCCAGCCGAGGGACGCCGCATCGCCGACGACCTCATCCGCTCGCTGCCGACGTTTCCGATCCCGGAGAGCAAGCGGCTGGGCAAGACGTTGAAGCAGTGGCGCGACGCGTTCCTGGCCTACTTCGACACCGGCCGCGCCAACAACGGCGGCACCGAGGCGATCAACGAACTCATCGAACTCCACCAACGCGTCGCCCGCGGATCCCGCAACCGCGACCACTACCGGCTACGCATGCTGCTCATCGGCGGCGGACTCACGCACCCCCACCTCAGGTGGGACAGAGTGCGGTAACTCGACCTCTGCTCGCTTGGGCTTTACTCCATTCGCATGCTAACTGCGGTCTGGGCGGCTGCATTAGCCTCCCGGATGCGGTCAGTGAGATCGGAGTAGAACTCATCGTAGGGGTCCTTAATTCCCCAGCCTCGGCCCAGGTTTTCAATGTATCCGCACCAGTGCCAGCCGATGATCCAAGGCTCGGCCATTACTCTGGCAAGACCTTGTGCATAGTCCTCGCCACGCTCAGCATGCGTATGCATGTCGCTCGTGCGGTGCGGGTTCATCTCAGTGGGGACCCAGTTTCCGATATCGGCGATCACCACGGGTTTGTCCGTGATGTCATGCCACTGACGGAGGTCGGAGATCATCTTCGTGTACTCAGCCTCAGTCTTCCCAGTGAAGTACTGAACCGAGAGCACATCGACGAACGGCGCCATGGCGCGCAGAACAGTCTCGGGAATTCCCTTGTTGCCGTTGTAGCGGTCGCCGAGGATAAGGTGGTTTGGATCGTATCGGCGGATCGCTTCGGTCACGGTCTTGTAGTACTGCGTGGCCACCTCGAAGAGCTTCGCGTCGTGTTCTTCGGGCGACAGGCCTTCGAAGCCAGGCCAGAAACGACCAGAAGCGTGGGGCAGCCAAGCGGGAATATCAACCAAGAAATACCCGATCAGGTTCCGACTGTTCTTGTGGTCGGATGTCATGCGCCGTGCGATCCAGTCTGCATACTTTTGGAAATCTTCGCTGTATACGTCACGAAATGCTGGGTGACCGTTCCAGTCCTCGATTTCCTGCACCCGGATCTGCACCACGTAGGGCATGCCGGCGTCGAGCAGGAGCTCATCGGGCCAGGGCGACGAGCGGCCGAGGTCGATGGGATCCCCGAACCAGTCCAGAGCCTTGCCCCAGTCTCCGCTGACGTATTGGCCGGTCCATCCGATGGTGTTGAAATTGAGATCTTCAAGATCTCGGACAACACCCTTCGCCCAGTTCCTACGGGTGCCGTATTTCCGGTCGAACACGTCCACGTTGTGTGGATAGCGCAGGTCGCTGTCATCGAGGTGGTTCAGCGCGAGAGATACGAAGGGCTCACCAAACGGATCTACGAATGCCCAACCACCTGACTTGCTCTGTTGTACTCGAAAGTAGCCCGCATCCTCGGAAGCGTAGTTCTTTCCCATGACTGTTCTCCTTGTAGAGGGTTAAACATTGCTTGCCATGCGAAACATCAGCGCGAATCGCGCGATGCCCTCAGTCTCCACGACCGAGGAAGTCGAGGTAGGCGGCCGCGAGACCTTCGGGATCCTCTTCCGCGAGCTGGTGCCCCCACGGAAGAATTACGGCGCTCACGTCCTCGGCGAGCTCGCGCATCTGCCGTTCGTTGTCTGCCCCAATGAAGTACTCACTGCCCACCGCAAGTACCGGCATCTTGAGTTTGGTCTTGGCAGCTTCTCGGTTCTGGTCAGCATCGTCCAGCGTTGCGCGGTAGATCTCACACATGCTTCGAATGCCGCCAGGTGCAGAGTAGCAACGCACGTATTCATCCAGTGCATCCGGGGTGATTGCTTGAGGATTGTGCGTCTCGTGCTTCATGAAATAGTTGAAGTACTCCCTCTCCCTGCCCGTGATGAGCATTTCAGGGAAATTCGGAACACTGTAGAAGTTGATATGCCAAAGCCAGACGTAAGTGCTGACGTTCTCTCGCGTGAGGAAAGAATAATCCTCAAGGCCAAACCCCGGAAGGATCATTTCCTGGAAGATCAGCTTCTTGACACGTTCCGGGTATTGCGCGGCCACCTGATAGGCGGCGGCGGCGCCCCAATCCTCACCCGCAATGAGAAACTCTTCGTACCCCAAATGGGTGGCCAGCTGCACGATGTCCTCTGCCATGTTCTTCATGTCGAAGCCGCCCGGCGGGCGCTCCGAGTCGCCAAGACCGCGGAGATCCGGCGCGATGACAGTGTAGTACGGCGTGAGGAGGGGAATCACTCGGCGCCAGTGATAGGAAGTCTTCGGCACCCCGTGCAGCAGGAACAGTGGTTCGCCTTCACCCGCCACGGAATAGTGGAGCCGTACTCCATTGACGAGTGCGCGGCCGTGCTTAGCGGGAACTCCATTGTGGTCAGCAATGATCTCCATGAGCTATCTCCTTTGATAGTGTATTTACACGTTGCTTTTGCAACAGTGAATCTTGATTCAGAATACTGCGGGCCCCTCCCTGGTGTCAAGTGCGTGGAAGCAACGAGTAGGCGTTCTTATGCTTCGCCTGGGGTGAGCCATCCCAAGGCTGCTCTGGGGCGTTCACCCAAGCTCTTCGGCAGCAGTTTCGAGGGGTCATTGCAACAGTAGGTGTAGAGCGCTACACAGAAATGTCACAAGTCGGGTCACATCCATCGCGGCGCATGCCTCCGGGATCAGGATTCCTTTCTTGACCCTGGGCCGAGAGCGCTTATGGGTGACCCCAAGCATTTGAGCCCACCAAATACATTCAGGCCACCTTCAGTCTCTCTACGAGTTTCTCGAACGTGGAGTGCTTTTTGGTGCCGAGCAGCCGGTAGGCCTCTCGGTAGCTGGTGGACCCCTCCAGGGTGTCGGAGATCACCGCCCGGGCGAACTCTCGGCTCAGCCGTATGGGCTGCGTGTTGTAGTAGTCACCACCCCTGCTGGTCCTCGCACCACAACTCGGCCGCCTCTCCGTCCTTAGCCGTCAGCGCCGCATCGGACAGGGCGCTGCGGGGGCGTCCGCCCGGGCTGGTGTTCACTAGCCCGGGCGGACGCCGAGGGGTCAGCGTTGGCTGATGGAGATGGCCTCCCCCAGTTTGGCCCGTGCCGACCGTTTGTCGGAAGCGGCCAGAAACTCCCGGGCGGCATCCAGCGTCGCGTCGACCACCAAGCCAACCTTGCCTTCGCGGCCCTCCGCGAACGTCACGAGACGTTCGACGACCTCGGCCCGAGTACCATGGATGTCGACGAGACTCGGGTCGGCGGTTCCGATGGAAACGATCTTGAGGTCGGCGTCGAATGTGAGGATCAGGCTGGCCCACAAGCTCTGATCGTGATGGACGGCGAGCACGACGGTCGAATTGGGTTCGACCATTGCTTTGATGGCCGTCTCGACCTGCTCGTAGGTGGCTCCGAGGCGCCATTGGAGGCCAAGCGTCTCTCGCGCGGGCTGGGGATAGGTGACGATCGAGTCAGCGTAGTCGTCCAGGAGCGCGTAGGTCCGGTGGACGAACACGTCCAGGTCTTCGTCGGCGGTCCAGGCGTTCTGGAAGGCAGAGAAGTATTCGTCGGCCGCATCGCGCTCAAGGATGAGCACGAAATCGGTTCCTGCCGCGTTCGCCTCGTAGAGCGAACGGGCGGCCTCTGACAGGTCATCGACTCGCTGGGGGGCACCGATGACGGGTTGTCCCGTCGTGTGCACGCACTTGACGACCTCGCCCTTCTCAAGCATGACGATGAGGCGCTTGGCCTCCTTCGCGGATCGCAGAACCAGGTTCTGGGCGTTCCGCCACTGGTCGACATCGATATCGGCCATGAGAACATCACCGTGAAGCATAGTTGTCTCCTTTCAGGAAAGCCGGCAGTCGTAGATGTGAATGGAATAGGGCGCCAGGGATGCCCTAATCGTCTCGTTGTCGGTGTGGCCTTCGGTTCCGGTCCAGAGCTCCTGGACCGAGGAGAGGCTGTGCCCGAGGGAGACACTCGCTTGAACCGTCCGGCTGGTCGGGTTCACAACGAACACGACCCGCCGAGCCGGATCTGTGTTGTCGACATGCACGATCACGTCGAGATCCGGGTCGTTCTTCACCACCGCGGGGACCGCGGCGTCGACACAGGCACGGTGGACAGCCTGGGCGGCTTCGTCCTTCGTCGCGACGAGGACGATACCGCTGGCACCCGCGGCGATGGCGTCGGCCAGGATGGTGCAGGGTTGCATCAGGCTGTCGAAGCGAGGAGCCCGCGGACCCATGACGACCACACCACCCGCGGCGGCGTAGTCGACGAGCGACTGTTGCAGCGTGGCATCCAGGTAGTCGAGGGTGGTCAGGATGACCACCTTGTGCGCGCCCCAGCGCTTGGGATCGAGCGAGGTGTCCGAGAGCAAGAAGTCATGGTCACCGCTGTTCAGCGCCGTGTAGAAAGCCCCGAACCATTCCGACTTCTCCAGCTGGGGAGCCTTGTCGAAGCCGAGCGTATGCTCGCTGATGGTGAGCGGGCCGGCGTATTCGGAGAAGCCCGAGGGGGTCTCGAGGAAGTCGCCGGGGAAGGACACCAGGACGCTGGCGGCCTCCAGGCGGTCGTACTCGCGGTTTGCCAGCAGCAGCACGGATGCGTCCCGGCGCAGATCGCCGAATCGCCCATCGAGTTGCATCCTGTTGGCCGCGCCAAACATCTCGGCGTGGTCCTCACGGACTCGGCCATCGCGACGGATCGGCGAGTCGAGCCACCGGTCCCGCTCCACGAGCATGTAGCGGCTGAAGCCTTTGATGCCCTGGGCCAGGGCAGCCTTCGTGACGAATTCCTCGTCGTAGAGGTTTCCCGGATGCAGATACCATGGCCACACTCCGGCGATGAACTCCGGGATGTACGGGTAGCGGCTGGTGCCCACCACATAGCTGCCCACGGTCTTGACGTGGGAATAGAGCTCCTTGCGGGAATAGATGTCAAACCCGACGAAATCGAGTTTCTCCTCCAGCTTGGCGATGTTGAACGGCGTGGTGAACCCCGAGGCTGCGCCGCCAGGGCCGAGGGGGTGCGGGTAGTTGTGGAACAGGGCGATGGTGTCAAGGCCACGTTCCCTCATCATGTCCGCAAGACGCGCCATGGAATCGATCAGGTAGTTCTCCCGGTACTCGATCCAGTCCGCATAGCGGGGAATCTCGGACGCTTTGGTGGCCTCGAAACGACGGGGAGCGTCCACCTCGGCCATCGTCGCCGCAGTTGTTCCGTGAGCCTCGTTGATCGTCTCCAGTGAGCCGTACTTGCTGGACAGGAACGCCCGGTAGTTGCGCAGCGACGCGTCGCTGAAGTCGGCGGCATAGGCGTTGATGCAGAAGAAGTAGGCCATCTCGTTGTCGACCTGCGCTGCAACGATGCCTCCCTTCGGGTGCGCGTGGCGTGCCAGGATCTCGCAGATGGCGTCGTACCAGAGCGCTGTCTCATCGAAAAACTCGTCCTCGGCGTAGTTGAGCGCCGGGATAGGTTTGGGCACCTGGGTGAGTACCGTCCGCGCACCCTTGGCGTTGCGGGCCTGCAGCCGTTCATTCTCCAGGATTCGTTTGGGGTAGCCGAACCAGGTCAGTTCGGAGTTGATCTGGGGGCCGGGGCGGACGACGATCGCGAAGCCTTTGCTCTCGCACAGGGTCAGGAACGCATCGATGTCCTTGTTCCCCGAGAAGTCGAATTCGCCCTTCGACACCTCGTGGATCTCCCACGGGATGTAGATGGAGATCATGTTGAACCCCATCGACTTGACGGACTCCAGGATCGAGTCCCATTTGTTCCGGTCGAGCCGCCAATAGTGGACGGCGCCGCCATACAGATTGCGCTGCTCACCGTTGATGAGGAATCGGCCCCCATCCACCGTGATGTCGCGCCCATGGGTCTTACTCATGTCACTTCCTTTCGTTGATGATGGTTACTTCTGGCGTGCCAGCGCGACGGCCAGCACGATGATGAGTCCGCGGATAATCTGCTGCTGGCTGGTATCGAGCCCAGCCAGGATCAGGCCGTAGTTGATGGTGGCCATCAGCAGGGCACCAAAGAACGTGCCGATTACCGAACCACGTCCGCCCGACAGCGCCGTTCCGCCCAGGATGACGGCCGCGATGGCATTCATCTCGTCGCCTTGGCCCCACTGGAAGCGCCCGGACTGTAGGCGGCCGGCGTAGAGCATGCCTGCCAGGGCGGCCCCGACCGAGCAGATCAGCATGACGCGGAAGCGAATCCAGCGCGTCTTGATGCCCGAATACTCCGCCGCTACCTTGTTGGCCCCCGTGGCGAGCACCTGACGACCGAAGCGCATCTTCTTCAAGACAACCGATCCAACGACGACCACCACCAGCATCCAGACGATAAGTACCGGGATGGGCCCGATGGAACTGCCGCCGAACGCATTGTTGTAGGTCATGTCCAGAATGGGTTGGGGCGCGGACGCCGTGATCCACTGGGCGATGCCGAAGGCGATACCCATCATGGCGAGCGTCACCAGGAAGGAGGGGATCTTAGCGAAAGCCACCAGGGCACCGTTGATGGCTCCGATCGTCACGCCCACGAACAGACCGGCGAGGATGCCCGGCACAAGCCCGAAATGAGACAGGGCCATCGCCGTCAGCACCGAGGCCAGACCGGCGACAGACCCCACGGAAAGATCGATCTCGGCTGCCGCGATGACATAGGTCATTCCCACAGCAATGACGGTGACGATCGCGGTCTGTCGCAAAATGTTCATCAGGCTCGTCGTCGAGATGAAGCCCTGGTCGCGCAGAAGGATCGAGAACACGATGACCACGGCCACGAACCCGACGTAGATGATGTCGCGCCGCCAGTCGAATGCGATCCTCCGGCGCACGGTGGTTGGGGTTTTCCCCGGGGCCTTGTCGGTCGTGCTCATGATGACACTCCTTGGACTTCGAGTTCGAGGGCCTGCTCGTCCGTGATCGACGAGCGGTCCAGTTCGCGGACTATGGTGGAATCGCGCATGAGCAGCAGCCGATCGCTCATAGCGAGCAGTTCGGGATACTCCGACGAGATGACGAGAACGGCCATGCCCTGGTCGGCATACGACCTGACGGTGGCGATAATTTCGGCTTTGGTCCCGATATCGACCCCCGCCGTGGGCTCGTCCATGATCAGGACGCGGGGCGTGCGGCTGATCCATTTGGCGATGACGATCTTCTGCTGGTTTCCACCGGACAGGAGACGCACGGAGGCGTCGGGGTCGGCGACCTTGATGGCGAACTCGTCGATGAGGGTATTGGCCAACTCGGAGGCCGCCTTATCGTCCACAAATGGTCCCGCGCGGAGATCGCCGAGATGTGGCAACACCAGGTTCCCGGCCACGGAATGGTCGAGGATGAGGCCCTGCAATCGCCGGTCTTCCGGAATGAGGCAGATCCCATGGCGGAGGGCATCTGCGGGCGATGCGAGCGACACCGCGCGTCCATCGACCGAGAGCGTGCCCGCAGTGATCCGATCTACGCCATAGAGGGCCCGGGCGAGTTCGCTTCGACCTGACCCCATCAACCCGGCGAGCCCGACCACCTGACCGGCTCGAAGAACGAGATCGACATCGTGGATGCCGCTAGCGCTAGCGAGACCAGCGGCTCGCAGGACCACAGGTCCATCGGTGTTGGATTGTCCGGCATTGTCCGCGAGCTCCACTTCTTTGCCAACGATGCCCTCGACGATCTGGGCTGGCGTGATGTCGGTCAAACGCTGAGTCAAAAGCCTCTTTCCGTTGCGCAGGATGGTGATCCGATCGGCGATCGCGTACACCTCTTCCATGCGGTGGGAAATGTAGATGACGGCGATTCCCTGGTCCTTGAGCCGACCGATCAGGTCGAACAGGGATTGCGCCTCGTGCCTCGCCAAGGACGCCGTCGGCTCGTCCATGATGAGAACCCGGGCGTCCTCCGACAGTGCCTTGGCGATCTCGGTCAGTTGCCAGTACGCGGTGCTGAGCGTCTCGAGCGATCGCTCCGGATCGACGGAGATCTGCATCCGCTCGAAAATCTCCCGAGCACGTTCGACCATCGCCCGGTCGTCGATCAGGCCGGCTTTGCGAGGTTCGGCGTTCAGGAAAATGTTCTGCGCCACCGTCAGCGTGGACACCAAGCTGAACTCCTGGAAGACCATGCCGATTCCAGCCCTCTTGGCGTCGTGAATGGACGCGAAAGAGACAGCGCGCCCGGCGACATCGATGGTTCCCGCGTCAAAGCTGTAGACCCCTTGGAGGATCTTCATGAGCGTGGACTTCCCAGCGCCATTGCCCCCAGCGAGCGCGTGTACTTCGCCGGGAAGCACCTCGAAGTCGACATCATCAAGCACCTGCACCCCGTCGAATGCCTTGTGGATGCCGACCATGCGGACGACTGGGGCCCGCGCGGCAGCTGCAGGGGCTCCGTTTCCGGGGGCGCCCACCCCAGTTGCATGGCTCATTTCACGTAGGCTTTCTGAAGGTCCGCGGGAGCTTCGACGTTGTACACCTGCTCCCACGCTTCCAGCACATTGGAGTGGTCAACCGGGAGGGCATTCAGCGCCACGTAGGCTGGCGCCTTCTTGCCCAGCAGCGCACCGCCCGCGATGTTGGCCTCAGTGACCCCTTGCTGATATGGCTGCTGAGCGCCCAAACCCACGACGAGCTGATTCTGGGCCAACGCGATCGCGGCATTGGTCCCCAGATCCTCGGTGGCGATCTTCAGGTTAGTTCGCCCGGCCGACCTGGCCGCCGCCATGACACCCTCGGCAGGCACATCCCAGACAGCCCACACGCCCGCGAGGTCGGGGTTCTGGCTGAGCATGGCGTCGGTCACCTTCTGGGCATCGCCGGCGAAATCGGGACCGGCGATTCCTTGGGCCTTGACGACCTCCATGCCGGGATAGTCCTTGGCGATTGTCTCTGTGAAGCCTTGATAGCGCTGTTTGGTGACGAAGAAGTCGGCCTCGTGATAGATGACACCGATCTTCCCCTCGCCGCCGAGGGCCTTAGCGAGCAGGTGGGCAGAAACCACACCGTTGCCGTAGTTGTCGGCAGAGACGACCGACTCATAGTCCTTGCCCGCCACGAATTCGTTGGGGACGTTGTCCATGAAGACGAGCTTCACTCCGGCTTCCGCTGCCCGCTTGTAGGCCGAAGCCGTGGCCACGGGGTCGGTCGGGATGGAGACGATGATGTCGGGTTTTTTCGCTAGCACGGTCTCGATGTTCGACACCTGCTGACCCGGGCTGAAGTTGGCATCGGTGACAGCAACCACGTCGATGCCCAACCGCGCAAACTCTGCTTTCAACCCATTCACCTGGGCAGTCGCCCAGTCATTGCCCGCATAGTGCATCACGATGGCTGCCGTAGCCCCCTTGGCCTTGACCTGAGCGACCTCGGCATCGGAAAGCATCACCGCATCTCGTGTTGACGGCTCCTCGCCGTGGGGCCCCTTGCTGAGCACCTTGCCCTGGATCTCTTTCAGCGCCGCATCTGCCTTGCTCGACACAGCCGCATTGTCGTTAGTGGTCATTGCGCTGTCACTCGTGCATGCCGTCAATGACAAGCTCAACGTTAGGGCGACTGCCGCCAGCCGGGCAGCAAACTTCCTGTTCATGTTCCTCCTTGAATCTTGACTGAGAAGCGCCCGTGTGAACGTTCACGTGCCTAGAGTATGAACGTTCACACGGGGTTCTGTCAAGAGGTCGACTTGACTCGGCTACGAGGTCTGGGAGCGGCAGCATGTGCCTCACGTGAGAAGGTCCGAGTAGTTCCCTGACGCGATGAGCAAGGGGTTGTCGATGGCTGCACGTCGTGAGATCACCAAGAACTACGCCCGCGAATACGGCAGGGCCAACCGGACCAAGAAGAGCCGGCTACTGGATGCGCTGGTGAAGACCACCGGCTGGAACCGGGACCATGCGCGGCGGGCGATCCGAACCGCCGCAGCACGGAAGGGCACGGCACGGGAGCAACAGCACAAGCCGCGCCCGCGGAAGTACTCCTACGACGCGCCCATGGCCCTCCAGGAGATGTGGGCTCTGCAGGAACAACCGTCGGGGAAATATCTCACCGCGGTCATGGGCAACACCCTGGAACGGTTGATCCGCTTCAACGAGCTCGGTCCCATCCACAGCCGCGTGTCCGACGCGATGCTGGACGAGTTGCGGTCAATGTCCGCGGCGACAATCGACCGGCATCTCAAACCCCACCGTGACGCCCACCACCCGCAAGCGCTGGGCACGACGAAGCCGTCACACATCCTGCACTCCTCGATTCCCGTCAGGACCACGATGGACGACCCGCCGCCAGGGCCGGGATTCTACGAGCTGGACACCACCGCACACTGCGGCCACACAACCAAGGGCGAGTACCTGCACACGCTGACCGCGACAGACCCGGTAACCGGATGGACGCTGATCCACGCGATCCGCAACAACACCCACATCAACATCAAAGCCGGGATGGACTGGATCCAGCAACACTCCCCGGTCCCGATCGCGGGAATGGACTTCGACAACGGTTCCGAGTTCCTGAACTGGTCGGTGAGCGCCTGGTGCGACGAGCGCGACATCCCCATCACCCGCAGCAGACCCCACCAACACAACGACAACGCACACGTCAAACAGCGCAACGGTGACTGGGCCCGCCGACACGCGTTCCGCTACCGCTACGAGACCGACGACGAACTACGGCTGCTCAACGAACTGCACTCGCTGGTGATGAAACGCAAGAACTTCCTGCTGCCCTGCGTGAAAGCCACCAGCTGGACCCACACCAGCGCAGGACGCAAGAAACGCGTCTACGACAAACCCAAAACCCCCTACCAGCGGCCTCCTCGACACCAGCGCCCTGGACCAGGCCACTACCCAACACCTGGCCGCCGAACACGCGAAACACAACCCCGCAGCGATCACCCGAGGCATCACCCGCATCCAGCAACAACTCATCAACCTCGCCGCCGCCCGCACCCGGGGAACCCGCCCCGCAGCCTGAACCACACGGACCTATTGACATGAGGCAAGACGGAGCAATGTCCTCCTGCTAAGAACGTCGCGCCGTTAAGCTGGGGCGATGCTGATATCCAAACCCTCCAAACGGCCGGGCCTTCGCGACGTGGCCAAGATCGCTGGCTGCTCCTACCAGACGGTCTCGCGTGTCGTGAATGACGACGCCCGGGTCAGCGAGGAGACCCGTGAGCGGGTCCTCGCAGCGATCGAGGCCGTCGGATACAGACGCAATGCGGCAGCCCGCGCTCTGGTGACATCGCGCCCGGGAGCGATCGGCGTTGTCAGCGACGGGTCGTGGCGCTATGGCCCCATGGGTGCCCTCCACGGAGTCGAGGAAGCCGCACGCAACGCCGGCCACTCGGTGCTTCTCACCGTTCAGGAGCGGGACGCCTTCAAATCCCTTGAAGCCACCTTGCACCGGTTCGCCGAAGCCTTCGTCGACGGCATCGTCGTCATCGCCCCCCTCCGGGCCGAGGCGAAGACGACACGCGAGGTCGCGGCGTCCTTCAGCTGGGCAAGCGGCCTGCCGGTGGTCATGCTGACGCCGGACCCTCGGCCCACCCCTGGCATCCGAGTCGTAACCGAAGACCAGAAGCTCGGGGCCCGACTCGCCACTCGCCACCTGGTGCGACTCGGCCACCAGCACATCGTTCACCTGGCGGGCAACCAGAAATGGTTGGACGGTAGCGTCCGGCTAGAGGGCTGGCGGGAGGAGTTGCTGAGCAGTGGGCTCCCGGTCCCGGAGCCCATCTTCGGCGATTGGACGGGCCAGAGCGGTTATCACGCGGGCGTTCGGATGATCAAGGAGGGCCTGCCCGATGCTGTCTTCGCGGCCTCTGACCTCATGGCCCTGGGCATGATGCGAGCGTTCAGCGAAGCTGGCGTTCGAGTTCCCGAGGACGTCAGCGTCGTGGGCTTCGACGACCACGAATTCGCCCGTCAGTTTTTTCCCCCCCTCACAACGGTGCGCCAGGATTTCAAAGCGCTAGGCCTCCGGTGCCTCGAAGTCCTCCTCAGCGGCAGTGACGACACCCACCTGAGAGAACCCATCCGCCCACGCCTCCTTGTCCGGCTGAGCACCTGCCGCAAAGCGCGGCCGTAACCCCGAACCGGTCGCACCAGGCAGCCTGTGGGTAGCACCACCGGCTGCTTCCTCTTCCGCAACAGACTCGCCCGAGCCCGGCGCGCTGGCAACCTCGCGGGTACCCCTTCTCGTCCGCCCGGACACCCCGTAGTTCCGGGTACGGGCCGTGGGGGCGGTCGCCGGGTCTCGGGTCCGGGGCCGCGTGAGCCCCGGCTTGGCTCATGTTCGGCTGTTTTGGGGTTCTGGGACGTGTTGACCAAGGGTTTTACTTGGTGGGGTGTGCACTAAGGAGTGAAGTGTCCTAGGTTTCGTGCCGGTCCCTTCTGAGGTAGGAAACCTGGGACACTTCATGTAGGGCGACATCCCCACACCCCAGAAGAACCAGCACTAGTGCACACCAACACGATCAACACCCCTGGCCAGACCCACATCAACACCACAAACAGCCAGAAGTGTCACAAGTCGGGAATCAGCCCCCGGCGAAGGGCGGCAGGACGTCGACCACTCGTGCCCCGGTCAGGTCGTGGTCGTCCGGCAGGCCCGCCCTGCCGTCGACCAGCGTGGAACAGCGCCCCAGCACCGCATCGAACCCCTCGCCGTGACGGGCCACGAGAATGGCCTTCAGCTCACCGAGGGTGGCGGCCTCCACCTTCTCGGTACCGGTCCCGGCGGCGGCCTCCGCGGCCGCGAACAGCCGAACGAGGATCATTTCTCCTCCTTCTCCGGAGGCAGGGGCGCCGAGGTGGCGGCGTCCTCCACCACCCGGCGCAGGTAGTCGAGGTCGCGTCCCGGGGTGGCTCCGGCCGCCAACCCCCACAGGTGGGCGCTCACTGGGGCCATGGGGCGCGCCCCCGCGTGGGCGATCTCGCGGCTGAGCTCCAACACCCCGTGAATGTCCACGCGCCCCGGGTCGATCTCCAGGGCCGCACAGGCCCGGTCCACGAACTCCTGCCAGCCGGTTTCGTCCTGACTCATCTTGTCCCTCCAGAACTCGTTCCAGTGGGCGTGATCCGCCCATGTGTCCACGTCACGCCCGTCGTCGCCGGCATCGGGCAGCAACCCCAGCCGCATGCCCGCCAGCAGCCCGCGAACAGACCGGTTCCGCGGGTCGCCGTAAGCCCGGGCCGCCACCCGCAGCCGCGCGGTGCGGTGGATTCCCAGCAGCCACTGGGGGGTTCCCTCCGCCGAGGCCAGGCAGTAGCCGTCCAGGTCGTCGTCCCGCGTGGTCGCGGCGAGCAGCCGGGGCACGGCCGCCTGCACGCCGGGCAGGTCGCAGGCCAGCGCCACCGTCCATTCCGCGGGTTCCCCGACGGCATCCAGGCCGGCGACGATCCCGGCGGCCGGCCCGGTTCCCGGCGGGTCCTCGACGGTGACCAAGACCCCGTCGGGCACCGCCACCGGGCCGACCACCACCGTCGTGCGGGCGCGCCTGACCGCCTCGAGCACCACGTCGAGCAGCCGCCTGCCGCCAACGACCAGGTCGGCCTTGGACACCCCGCCGAGCCGCGAACCGCGGCCGCCCGCCAGGATGATCGCGTCGAACTCAGGCATCGCGCCGCCAACTGCCCGACCGGCCGCCCTCCTTGGCAAGCAGCTTCACCTCGCGGATGTGGGCGTGCCTGTCGAGGCCCTTGACCATGTCGATCAGCGCCAGCGCGGCGACGGAGGCGGCGGTGAGGGCCTCCATCTCGACGCCGGTGCGGTCGGCGGTACGCACCGTGGCGACCACCTCGATGCTCTCCGGGCCGAGGGTCAGGTCGACCGCGGCGCCGTGCACCCCGATCACGTGGGCCAGCGGCAGCAGCTCCGGGGTTCGTTTCGCCGCAGCGATCCCGGCGATGCGCGCCACCGCGAGCACGTCGCCCTTCGGCATCTCCCCGGATGCGATGCGTTTCAGGATCTCCGGGTCGCAGACCACCGTCGCGGAGGCGGTGGCGGCGCGTTTCGTCGGTTGTTTGTCGGTGACGTCGACCATGCGGGCCTGGCCGGCGGAATCGAGGTGGGTGAACTTCACAGGTACCTCCGGAAGGAGACGATGTCGCCGGGCCGGACGTTGTCCGTCGGTTCGTCGAGCAGGGCCAGGCCATCGGCCCGGGCGGCGGCCGAGACCAGATGTGAGGCCGAGATTCCCTCGTGGGCGGGCACCACGACCAGGCGCCCCGTCTCGTCGGTTTCGACGATGACCGGCACCACTTGGCGACGACCCCTGGGGGCGGGCCAGGGGGACCCGACGACGGCCCGCAGCCAGGGCCGCGGGGCGCGGCCCAGCATCGCGTCGATCAGCGGCTCCACGAACAGTTCGCAGCTGACCATCGTGGACAGCGGGTTGCCGGGCAGCGCCACCAGCGGCACCTCCCGCTCCCCCGCCCGCCACAGCGCCCAGCCCTGCGGTTTCCCGGGTTGCATCACGACGTGGACGAAACGGGACCGCACCGCGGCGGAGGAACCGATCTCCCCGCCCAGCACCTGCCGCACCACGTCATGGTCGCCGACGGAAACCCCGCCGCTCAGCACCACCAGATCCGCCCCTGCCGCCGCGGCTTCCAGCCCGGCGGCGAAGCTCCCCGGCTCGTCAGGTAGGACCGGGGCGGCGACCACCTCGGCGCCCATCCTGATCAGCTGCCCGGCCATGAAGGTGCCGTTCGACTCGTGGATCTGGCCCCGGGCGAGCACCGCACCTGCAGGGCGCAGCTCGTCGCCCGTCGCAATGACGGCAACGCGGGGTCGCCGCACCACCGTCACCTCGCCCCGCCCACAGGCGGCCGCTGTGCCGAGGGATCGCGGTCCCAGCCGCAGCCCAGCGGGCAGCACCTCGGCGCCGGCGGAAAAGTCCTCCCCCGCTGCCCTGACGTGGTTTTTTTCGCCCGGTTCCTCGACGATCCGGACGATCCCCCCGGATTCCTCGGTCAGTTCGACGGGCACCACCGAATCGGCCTGCGACGGCAGGGGCGCGCCCGTCATGATCCGCACGCACTCGCCGGGAGCCATCGCCGGATCCAGCGGTGACCCCGCGGCGACCGTCCCGACCACGCTCAGTTCGGCGCCCCGGTGCCGGTCGGTTTCGTGGACCGCGAAACCGTCCATGGCGGAGTTCGCGAACACCGGAACGGCCGCGGCCGCGGTCACCGGCGCCGCCAGCGTCCGCCCGTCCGCCCGGCCCAGAGACACGGTCTCGACATCCGTGATCCGCGTCACGAGCCGGAGCAGTTCATCCCGGTACTCCTCGATGCTCAGCCTGTCGCGCACGTCAACTCCTCCCGGCAAACGGTAGTTCCACCACCCTCGCCCGGAGGGTGTCGATGTACATCACGCGCCCCAGCAGCGGTTCCCCGACCCCAGTGAGCAGCTTGATCACCTCGGTGGCCATCACCGAACCCACCCAGCCGGTCATGGGACCCAGCACCCCGACCTCGGAGGCCGTCGGGCAGCTTCGCGGGGGGTCGGGGAACAGGTCCGACAGCGCCAGTCCGTGACGTTCCCACAGCACCGTGACCTGCCCGTTGACGGCCTGGACCGCGCCGAAGACCAAGGGCAGGTCGAGGCGCTGACAGGTCCGCGCCACGACCAGGCGGGTGGGCAGGTTGTCCACCGCGTCCACCACCACGTCGCAGTCCCCGAGAATCGCCTCCGCCGTCTCCTGCGTGACGCGCAGAGGCACGGGAATCACCTCGACCATGGGGTTGAGGTCCGCCAGCCGCGCGGCGGCGGCGTCGGCCTTGGGGGCCCCCAGGGTCGCGTTTCCGTAGAGGGTCTGGCGTTGCAGGTTGCGTTCCTCCACGACGTCGTCGTCGACGACGATCAGCCGACCCACCCCGGAGGCGGCCAGGTACTGCAGCACGGGACCGCCAAGACCTCCCGCACCGATGCAACACACCGTGGCGGCCTTGAGCCTGCCCTGGGCCTCCTCCCCGAAACCGTCGATGGCCATGGTTCGCTGGTAGCGTTCACGTTCGGCTTCGGTGAGGGGCTCAGGGACGGCGATGACTGGCTGCATCAGCCCTCCGGGAGCGCATCGAGAATGACCCGAGCCAGTTCCCCGGGATCACGGTCCGGGTGGGTGGCGATCGCCAACCCCCACAGGTAGGCGGAGACCGGGGCCATGGGGCGCTGGTAGCGTGCCGCGACCTGGCCCGTCAGGTCGTGAACGGCGCGCGGCGAAACCCCGGATGCGTCGACCTCCAGGGCCTCGGCCACGTGCTCCACCCAGGCAGCCCAGGCGGTCTCGTCAATGGGTTCCCGACCGCTCACACCTGCTCCTTCAGTTTGGGTTTGTCCCACAGCCCAGCGGGCACATTGGTGTGCCGGGCCGGTTTCCTACCGGCGGAGCGGTAGACCACGTAGGGCCGGGTCACGTACCCGACCGGGATGCTGAAGGCGTGCACCAACCGGGTGAACGGCCAGATCAGCAGGATCAGGAACGCCAGGAAGGCGTGCGCCTGGAAGGAGAACGGCGAGTTCACCATCAGCTCGATGTTCGGCTGGAAGGTGAAGATGCTGCGGAACCAGGGACTCACCCCCTGCCGGTAGTTGTAGTGGTGGTCGAAGGTGGTGGTCAGCGTGTTCCAAGCGCCGGTGACGAGAATGGCGGTCAGCACCACGTACATCACGACATCCCCGATGGTGGTGGCCTTCCGTACCGCGGGCACGGCGATGCGCCGGATGATGAGGATCAGGTACCCGACGGCGATCATGATCCCGGAGACCCAGCCGCCGGCCACCGCGACCAGGTGGTAGGTCTCCTGTCCGATGCCGAGGGCATCGGTCCACGATTTCGGAATGACCAGCCCCATGAGATGCCCACCGAAGGCGAACAGCAGACCGAAGTGGAACAGCGGCGCACCGATGCGCAGCAGCCGCGACTCATAGATCTGCGAGCTGCGGGTGGTCCAGGAGAACTGGCTGAACCGGTATCGCCAGATCATGCCGACGACGAAGACCGCCATCGCGATGTAGGGGAAAACCCCCCAGAGCAGAGTGTTCATGGATCAGACTCCCAGCAGTTCAGCGTCTTCGTCGGGACGGGGGTTCAGGAACGGATCGATGCCGTAGGGTTCCAGCCCCACGTCCTCGGTCTCGGGGCCGTCGCGGAGCAGTTTCGCGACGGTTTCGGCCTGCTCACCGTCGATGGCGGGCAGGGTGGCGCGCAGGGCGGCCAGCGCCCCGTGCCAGGGGGATCCCCGGTGCTCCAGGGCCATGGCCAGCAGTTCCACCCCGGCGCGATGCCGGTTGACCAGGTCCCAGGCGACATCCAGGTCGCCGAGGGCCCCGAACTCCAGCACCACCGACAGGTGATCGGGCAGTTCCTCGTCGCTGACCTCCATCCCGGCGCGGCGGTAGGCCTGTTTGAACTGCACCAGCGCCACCCCCCGCTTCCGGCTGTCGCCGTGGGCGTAGTAGGTCAGGTGCAGGGCACACTTGCGGGTGTGGTCGAAGGTCTCGACGTAGGCCCGCCGGGACGCCTCCAGGCCCTGCTTTTCGAGGTGGTCGATCACCCCGATCAGCGGCTCCCCCGCCGGCGCGGGCAGCCGCCCGGCCGCATCACGAAGCCGCGTCAGGTTCCGGAACAGCTTCACCGACGGGTAGTCCAGCAGCAGCGAGACGGCCTGCCACGTCACGCGCAGCTGGTCGTCGGGCAGCTCCCGGGCCGGCACCTTCGGGGCCCGGCGTCCGATGCCGGGCAGCCAGCGTCTCATCACCTCACCCCCGAGGTCGGTATGCCGTGACCGTCCCAGTCGAGGAAGGTACCCTGTCCCTGAGCGATCTCCCGCCGGGCCTTCGCGGCCGAGTAGCTGCCGATCGTCACGGCAACGGGACCGCTGCCGGGGGCCGTACCGCCCTCGCCGACGGGGCATTCGGTGGAGATCGACTCCAGGCTGTGGGCCTGTTCCTTGTGCGACGGCGGGATGACGTAGCGCTCGTCGTACTTGGCGATCGCGAGCAGCCGGAACATGTCCTGGATCTCCCGGCCGGTCATGCCGACCTTGGCCGCGATCTCCTCGTTGCCGACCCCGCCGAGGTTGATGTCGCGCATGTAGGAGCGCATCGCGGCCATCTTCTCCAGGGCGGCGCGCACCGGGGTGACGTTGCCGGCCGTGAACAGGTTGGCCAGGTACTCCATGGGGATGCGCAGCACGTCGATGGCCCCGAACAGGTTGTCGACGTCTTCTGCGTCGTATCCGGTGGAGGCGACGGAGTCAACGATCGGCGACAACGGCGGGATGTACCAGACCATCGGCATGGTTCGGTACTCCGGGTGCAGGGGAAGCGCCACCTGGTGATCCATGATGAGTTTCTTCACCGGGGAACGCCGGGCCGCCTCGATCCAGTCGTGCGGGATGCCCTGGCGTTCCGCCTCGGCGCGGATCTCGGGATCCTCCGGGTCGAGGAAGACCGTGAGCTGTTTCTCGTACAGCTTGTGTTCGTCGCGTTCGGCAGCTGCAACGAGCACCGCGTCGGCGTCGTAGAGCATCAACCCGATGTAGCGCAGCCGTCCGACGCAGGTTTCCGCGCAGATCGTGGGGATCCCCAGCTCCACGCGCGGGTAGCAGAAGGTGCATTTCTCGGCCTTGCCGGTGTGGTGGTTGAAGTAGACCTTCTTGTAGGGGCAGCCGGAGATGCACATGCGCCAGCCGCGGCAGCGGTCCTGGTCCACCAGGACGATGCCGTCCTCGGCGCGTTTGTAGATCGCGCCGGAGGGGCAGGAGGCAGCGCACGCCGGGTTGAGGCAGTGTTCGCAGATGCGCGGCAGGTAGAACATGAAGGTCTGTTCGAACTCGAACTTCACCTTGTCCTCGATGCCCTTGAGCATCGGATCCTTGTGTCCGTACTCGACCGCACCGCCCAGGTCGTCGTCCCAGTTCGGGCCCCACTTGGGGGTCATGGGTTCCCCCGTGATCAGGGAGTGGGCCCTGGCCACCGGGAAGTGCTTCTGCCCCGCCGGGGCGTTCAGCAGGTTCTGGTAGTCGTAGGTCCACGGTTCGTAGTAGTCGTTGATCTCGGGCATCTTCGGGTTGCCGAAGATGTTGAGCAGCTTGTGGAACCGGCCGCCGCCCTTGAGGCGCAGCCTGCCGCGCTTGGTGACCTCCCAGCCGCCCTGCCATTTCTCCTGGTTCTCGTACTCCCGGGGGTAGCCGAGACCCGGACGGGTCTCCACGTTGTTGAACCACACGTACTCGGTGCCGGAGCGGTTGGTCCATGCCTGCTTGCAGGTGACCGAGCAGGTGTGGCAGCCGATGCACTTGTCGAGGTTCATCACCATCGCCATCTGGGCCATGATTCGCATGTTGATTAGGTCCTTTCCGGCTCAGAAGTAGGTGACGTCCTGGGAGCGCCTGCGGATCATCGTGACTTCGTCACGGTTGTTGCCCGTGGGTCCGTAGTAGTTGAACGCGAAGGCGATTTGTCCGTAGCCACCGGCGATATGGGTCGGCTTGATCATGATGCGGGTCATCGAGTTGTGGATACCGCCGCGGCGCCCATTCCGCTCCGTCAACGGCACCTCGATGAGGCGATCCTGGGCGTGGTACATGTACACGGTGCCCTCGGGCATGCGGTGCGAGACGATCGCGCGGCAGCTGACGACGCCATTGCGGTTGACCAACTCGACCCAGTCGTTGTCCTTGATCCCGACCTTGGCCGCGTCCTGCGGGCTGATCCAGATCTGCTGACCGCCTCGGGAGAGCGTCTGCATGAACCAGTTGTCCTGGTACTGCGAGTGGATGGCCCACTTGAAGTGCGGCGTGAGGTACCGCACGGACACGCCGAGCTCGTTGACCTCACCGGGCGGGGCCTCACCGAACAGCTGGGTCATGTTGAGGGGGCCACGGTAGGTGGGCAGCTGCTCGCCGAGCGCGATCATCCAGTCGTGGTCGAGGTAGAAATGCATGCGCCCGGTGAGCGTGTGCCACGGCTTCATGCGTTCCACGTTGATGGTGAACGGTGCGTAGCGACGGCCTCCCGACTCCGAGCCCGACCACTCAGGTGAGGTGATCACCGGCTGCGGCTGGGCGACGATGTCCTGGAACTTGATGTGCTTGCCCTCGTGCTCGGCCGCCAGGTCGTGCAGCTGCACGCCGGTCCGTTTCTCCAAGGTCTTGAACCCCTGGGTAGCCAGGTGCCCGTTGGTGGTGCCGGCCAGCGACATGATCGCCTCGGCGACGTCGATCCCATTGTCCAGCTGCGGACGGCCGTCGGCGGGGCCGCCGCGGCGGGTGCCGTTCTTGCCCTTGAGGTACGCGATGGCCGACGTGACGTCGGTGACGAGGCCTTTCTGGGCAGTGCCGAGCTTGTCGAGCAGCGGACCGACGGTGCCGTATTTCGCCCCGATCGCGGTGTAGTCGCGTTCGACGACGGTCAGGCGCGGCATGGTGACCGCCGGAATCGGATCCACCTCGCCCTTGCTCCAGTCCCTGACCACACCGTGAGGCATGGCCATCGCGTCCGGTGAGTCGTGCATCAGCGGGGTGGCCATCACGTCCTTGCGCACCCCGAGGTGATCCTCGGCCAGCTCGGAAAGTTTGTCGGCGATCAACTGGAACGTCTCCCAGTCCGTCTTCGCCTGCCACGGCGGGTTGATGGCGGGGGTGAACGGGTGGATGAACGGGTGCATGTCGGTGGTGTTGATGTCGTGTTTCTCGTACCACGTGGCCGCGGGCAGCAGCACGTCGGACATCAACGTCGAACTGGTCATGCGGAAGTCCAGCGTCAGCAGCAGGTCGAGTTTGCCCTCGGGCGCCTGCTCCCGCCAGACCATGTCCTTGGGGCGCATCTCCCCCTCCGCCTCGGCGGCAGTGACGGCGTGGTCGGTGCCGAGCAGGTGCCTCAGGAAGTACTCGTCGCCCTTGGCGGTGTTGCCGATCAGGTTGGAACGCCACAGAGTCAGGGCCCTGGGGAAGTTCTCGGGATTGTCGGGGTCCTCGACCGCGAACTTCAGACTGCCCCGTTTGAGCTGGTCGACGATGTAGGCGGGGGCCTCCTGCCCGGCGGCGGCGGCCTCGTCGGCCAGGACGAGGGGGCTCTTCTCGAACTGCGGGAAGAACGGCATCCAGCCCAGTTTCGCGGACTGCACGTACAGGTCGGAGGTGACCTTCTTGTCGAACAGGTCGTTGCCGAACTCCTTGGCGGAGAGGGTGTCGGCGTCGAAGGTGTCGTAGCGGTACTGGTCGGTGTGGATGTACCAGTAGCCGGTGTGGATCATCTGCCGGGCGGGCCGGTGCCAGTCCAGTGCGAAGGCCATGGTGGCCCATCCCGTGATGGGACGGGCCTTCTCCTGGCCGACGTAGTGGGCCCAGCCGCCCCCGTTGCGGCCCTCGCAGCCGCAGAACTGGATCAGCGTCAGCATGGTCCGGTAGATCACGTCGGCGTGGTACCAGTGGTTGGTGCCGGCCCCCATGATGATCATGGAGCGTCCGTTGGTGTCGATCGCGTTCTGCGCGAACTCCCGGGCAACCCGGATGACCTGAGCGGCGGGAACGTTGGTGATGGTCTCCTGCCACGCGGGGGTGTAGATGCCCTCGACGTCGTCGTAGTCCTTCGGCCAGTTTCCGGGCAGACCCGGGCGGGCCACGCCGTACTGGGCCAGCAGCAGGTCGAGGACGGTGGTGACCAGCCGGTCCCCGACCCGCCGCACCGGCACCCCGCGCCGCAGCCCGAAGGGCTCCTCGGTGTCGTTTGCGAAGCAGGGCAGCTCCACCTCGACCATCTCGTGTCCGGGGGTGTCCATCATTGTCAGGGCGGGTTTGAGGTCACCCAGGATCAGGTTCCACCTGCCCGCATCGGCTTCGCCGAAACGGTGCCCGAGGGTGCCGTTGGGGCTGGCTATCCGGTCGGTGTTCTCGTCCCAGACGAGCGGCTTGAACATGGCGTTGGCCTGCTCGGCCAGTTCCCCGCCGACATCGCCCGCAACGAGGTTCTTGCCCGGCCGGTACACCCCGGGGGTGTGTTCGTCGAGGGTGATCAGGAACGGGGAGTCGTTGTAGGTGCGGTTGTACTCGTCGAAGAACGGCACCCGCCGTTCGGCGAAGAACTCCTTCAGCACCACATGTCCCAGCGCCATGCCGAGGGCCGCGTCGGTGCCGGGCGCGACCGGCACCCACTCGTCGGCGAACTTGGTGGCTTCCGAGTAATCGGGCGACATGACCACGACCTTCTGGCCGCGGTAGCGGGCCTCGACCATCCAGTGGGCGTCGGGCGTACGCGTCAGGGGCACGTTCGAACCCCAAAGCATCAGGTAGCCGGCGTCCCACCAGTCGCCTGATTCACGCACGTCGGTCTGGTCGCCGTAGACCTGCGGCGAGGCGGGCGGCAGGTCGGCGTACCAGTCGTAGAAGGACAGCATGCAGCCGCCGATGAGGCTGTGGTACCGGGCACCGGATGCGTGGGAGACCATCGACATGGCCGGGATCGGCGAGAAACCGGCGATCCGGTCGGGACCCCAGCGTTTGATGATGTAGGTGTGGGCGGCGGCCACCATCTCGACGGCCTCGTCCCAGTTCGCCCTGACGAAACCGCCCTTGCCGCGGGCCCGTTTGTAGGTGCGCGATTTCTCCTCGTCCTGGACGATGGAGGCCCACGCCAGCACGGGATCACCGTATTGGGCCTTGGCCTGCCGGTACATCTCCAGCAGGACGCCCCGGATGTAGGGGTAGCGCACCCGGGTCGGGGAGTAGGTGTACCAGGAGAACGACGCTCCGCGCGGGCAGCCGCGGGGTTCGTACTCGGGCCGGTCGGGACCGACGGAGGGGTAGTCGGTCTGCTGCGCCTCCCAGGTGATGATCCCGTCCTTGACGTAGACCTTCCAGGAGCACGACCCGGTGCAGTTCACCCCGTGGGTGGAGCGAACCACCTTGTCGTAGGCCCAGCGGTCCCGGTAGAAGGAGTCGCTGCGACCGCCCTTCTTGTGGACGGTGCGCCCGTCACGGGAGACCTCACCCCGCGTGAAGAACCGGCCGGTGTCAACCAGCAGATCCGTGAGCGGACCGTCCATGCCCACCTCGTACGTGTTGGTCATTGCTTCTCTCCTTCGTGTCCGGTTTCCCGGCTGAGCCTCAGGCAGCAGGGTCCGCCCGAGAAGTCTGCTTCGAGTTCGACGGCCGTGTCGGCTTCCCCGAGCACCCCAAGCGCCCCGCGGATGAGCCCCCGGTGTGCGCCACACACGGCCTCGGGGCACGAGAAAGCGGTCTCGCTGAGTGGGCAACCGCGCAGCTCCGCGGCCACGCGGCACGGCCCGGTCCGCGTCACCCGGGGGTCGTATCCCCAGGACCTCAACAGCCCGAGCACGACATCGACCTTGTCCTGCCAGCCGGCCTCGGAAGGCTTGGGCAGCCCCAGGATGCCGGCGTCCAGGGTGCGCATCACCCACTCCTTCAGCACGTCCTCGGCCTTGGTGCTCTCGACGTCCAGCACCTGGGCGAGCACCTCGGTCAGCAGCTGGTAATCGCCCTGGATGGTGGCCGAGGGGACGGCGCGGGGCACCGGGAAGTAGCGGCGCCGGGGCCGCCCGACCCCCACCCGTTCGTCGCGCTGCAGAAGTCGTTCCTCGGCGACAAGCCGGTTGAGGTGTACCCGGACGGTGGTGACGTGCAGCCGGAGGTGCTCGGCGACCTCGGTGACCGTGAGGCCCTCGGGATGGCGCGCGAGGAGATCGAGGGCAGCATCCTGCGCGGATGCGGTTTGCACGCCCCCGGCCACCTGCCTCGCAATGGTCACCGACGTCCTCCTGTAATCAGAATAAAAAGGGAACCTCCGGCCGACCCGAAACGACAATTTAGCAATGAACTTCTTGCTTAAAACCCTTGCCGCTGGGTCTTACCAGCCTCGTTTGTTGACTTGATACTACAGCCACACATAGGCTCCTGCCAGCAATTAAAAGGGACCACCCCCATTGGAGGGAGCGCCGTGAGCGCAGACACAACCAGACATCATGAGACCCCGGGCGCCGTGCGTGTCCTCACGATGTCCAGCATCTCGTTCACCCTGATGTTCGCCGTGTGGCTGATGTTCGGGATCCTCGGCAAACCCATCCAGAAGGAGTTCGGCCTGGACTCCGTGCAGCTGAGCTGGATCAGCGCCGTCGCGGTCCTGAACGGCTCCATGTGGCGCCTGCCCGCGGGAATCCTCGCCGACCGTTTCGGCGGCAAGATCGTCTTCACCGTGATGATGACCTTCGGGGCGGTGGCCTCACTGGCGGTTTCCTTCGCCGACAACTACGCGATGCTGCTGGTCCTGGCCTTCTGCGTCGGCATCGTCGGCAACTCGTTCTCGGCCGGTGTCGCGTGGAACTCGGCCTGGTACTCCCCGCAGCACAAGGGCTTCGCCCTCGGCGTTTTCGGCGCGGGCAACGTCGGCGCCTCCGTCACCAAGATCATCGGCCCCGGCATCATCACGGCCACCGCGGGCAGCGCCGTGCTCGGTTTCCTCCCCGGCGGCTGGCGCCTCATCCCCATCGTGTACGCGATCCTGCTGATCGTGGTCGGGATCCTCCAGTGGTTCATCACCCCCTTCCCGGATCGCACACCGGGGGCGAGCGCCAGGATCTCCGAGATGCTGACGCCGCTCAAGGACATCCGGGTGTGGCGCTTCAGCCTCTACTACGTGATCGTCTTCGGGGCCTACGTGGCCTACTCGGCGATCCTGCCCACCTACTACCAGGACGTGTTCAGGGTCGATCTCGGCACCGCCGCCCTCCTGACCACCACCTTCATCTTCCCCGCCTCCCTGCTGCGGCCACTGGGAGGCTGGGTCTCCGACCGCTGGGGTGCCCGAACCGCCATGTACGCGACCTTCGTTCCGATCGGCGCTCTTTTCACCGTCTTGTGCATCCCCAGCGGGGTTGACGCGCAGGGCGACGCCTACGGCCTGCCGCTGTGGCTGGTGGTGACGCTGATATTCCTGATCGGCTGCACCATGGGCATCGGCAAAGCAGGGGTCTACAAGCACATCCCCACCTATTTCCCGCACCACGTCGGTTCCGTCGGAGGTCTCGTCGGCATGCTGGGTGGTCTGGGCGGTTTCTTCCTTCCCCCGATGTTCGCCTACATCGAGAAATTCACGGGACTGAGCTCCACCCCCTTCATCGTACTGACCGTCCTGACAGGCCTTACGCTGATCTGGATGCACCTCGTGATCTCCCGCATGAAACGGGAAAATCCCGACAAGGACCTCGTCGACATTCCCGACGATGCCCGGCATGTGTAGGAAGGAGAAGGAGAACCAATGAGCACGCCAGAAGGGAAGCCACGCTCCAAGGAATGGCTCGAGGACTGGGACCCCCAGGATGAGTCGAAATGGGACCCGAAGATCGCCTGGACCACCCTGACCATCACGACGTTCTCGCTGACCATGGCGTTCGTCTCCTGGTTCCTGCCGAGCGCGATCATCCCGAAGCTCACATCCATCGGCTTCACCTTCAGCAAGGACGAGCTGTACTGGATGGCCTCCATGGTGGGTCTGTCCGCAGGCATCCTGCGTCTGGTGTGGATGGTCCTGCCCCCGATCCTGGGCACCCGGAAACTGGTGACCATCACGTCGGTGCTGATGATCCTGCCGCTGATCGGCTGGGGATTCGCAGTCCAGAACCCGGACACCCCCTACTGGCTGTTCATGGCCCTCGCCTTCCTGGCGGGCATCGGTGGTGGCGCGTTCTCCGGTTTCATGCCCTCCACGTCCTACTTCTTCCCGAAACGCCTCCAGGGAACCGCACTCGGTCTCCAGGCGGGAATCGGCAACTTCGGCGTCTCGCTGGTGCAGCTGCTCACCCCGTGGCTGATCGGCTTCTCCATGGTGTCCTGGCTGGGTGCCGCCCAGCACGGCCCGAAGGGTGACGTCTGGTACCAGAACGCGGCTTTCATATGGGTCCCCCTGCTGGTGGCCATCGCGGTGTGGGCCTGGCTGGCGCTCAAATCCGTGCCGATCAAGGCCAACATCAAGCAGCAGTTCGACATCTTCAGCAACCCCGACACATGGTGGATGACCTACCTCTACATCATGACCTTCGGCACGTTCTCGGGTCTGTCGGCCCTGTTCGGTCTGCTCATGACCAACCTGTACGGCTCGGGGGCTGGCCTGAACGACCTCGTCGCCCAAGGGTACGTGCTCAAGGACCCGGCGGTCTACGCCTTCCTGGGCCCGCTGGTCGGCGCCGGGGCGCGGGTGGCCTTCTCGCCGCTGACCGACAAGATGGGTGGCGCGATCTGGACCCTGATCTCCGGGATCGGGCTGGTGATCTCCATTCCAGTCACCGTTCTCGGCCTGACCCCGGACAAGAGTTCGGCAGCTGCCCTCGACGGCAGTTTCAACCTCTACCTGTGGGGCATGCTCGCGATCTTCCTGTTCTCCGGGATCGGCAACGCCTCGACGTTCAAGCAGATGCCGATGATCTTCGAACCACGACAGGCGGGCGGTGTGATCGGCTGGACAGCCGCCATCGCCGCCTTCGGGCCTTTCCTGTTCGGCGTCGGAGTGAGCCTGCTGGGGGCCGTCGCGTTCTACTGGGTCGGCGTGGTCTTCGCCATCGGCGGGGTGGTCATCACCTGGCAGCGCTACGCACGCAAAGGCGCCCCGAAGCCCAGCTGATCACCATCGGTTGGTGGTCAGCGTCAAGCCGGGGACGCGCTGACCGCCAACCGATGGGATAAACTGCCACAGTTGGCCCCGTAGCTCAGGGGATAGAGCACCGCTCTCCTAAAGCGGGTGTCGTTGGTTCGAATCCAACCGGGGTCGCCAGTGAAATGCCTAGTCAGACACGACTAGGCATTTGCTTTTCCAAGGCCAGTCCTCTCAGAATCCGCATCTATTCCGCATCAGTCAGCACCGCCCACAGAATTGCCACCTCCCCGTTTCAGCAGTTCCTCGAAGGGAATGACCTGCTCGAACCCGTCGACGGGATGTCGGCGTTCTACGCCCGTCAGGCAGGAGCGCAGCTCCCCCACCGCCTCGTCGATGCGCCACCGGAGTGCCGCCGCCCGAGCCCCCTCGTCTGCGAGCCTCGCGATCTCGACGGTGGCCCTGATGCGCTCGTGATCGGTAGGGGTGCGCCCGGTGGCGGGGTCGGTGGTCACGTCGCCGACGCTGAAGATTCCGAACTGCACGTCTTCTTATCGCACGAGTCAAAGCTGATTGGATTGTAAATCGCTTTGGTCGTTGACTCATTCCCCACCCCAGCTCAAACCCACGGCTCAGCAGGCGCACAGCAATCCCACAGCAAAGCGCCGTTCGATTGGATCAGCAACAACCCTCGCAAAGAGAGCAGACCATGACAACCTTCATCCGCAACACAAAGATGTGGGCCGCGGCGACCCTGACCGCCCTGTTCTTGGGAGCAGCCGTCCTCACCTCGACCTCCCCCGCCACGGATGCGGCGATCCAGCGATCCGACGTTGTGGCGGTCAGCACCCTGACCATTTGAACAACGCCGGCTCGCCGCGAAGGTCGTCACACGGCCGCGGCCCCAGCTCTTGGCCAATCGAACGATCAGGACGACGCCCAGGCCGCCAGATGAGCCCCCTCCATGTTGAGCTGGTGAGAGTACCGGGACGTGGTTGCCAGTGCCTTCCCGGTCTTCGCGGACCACAACTGCTCGGCGCGCCACTTACCCGGCCGGACAGGACGGTTTCATACCCTTTGCGTCTGGTTTCGCGGTCTCCCGGGAAACCCGTTATTCCGTGTTGTGTGTCCTCGGTGGAGCCGGGAGCACCAGCGGTGTGCCCGTCACCGGGTCAGGGGTCACCGAGACCTCGAGGCCGAACACCTGTTCCACCATCTCCGCGGTCATCACATCGGAGGGTTTTCCCTGCGTCAGGATCTGGCCGTCGCGCATGGCGATGATCCGGTCCGCGTAGCGGCAGGCCTGGTTGAGGTCGTGCAGCACGGCCACCACGGTGGTGCCGAGCACCTGGTTGAGTTCCCGGCACAGCTCCAGGACCTCCACCTGGTGGGCCAGGTCCAGGAACGTGGTGGGTTCGTCTAGGAGCAGCACGCGCGTCTGCTGGGCCAGTGCCATCGCGATCCAGACCCGTTGCCGCTGACCGCCGGACAGCTCGGCGACGCGCCGCGCGGCCAGCGCGCTGACGTTGGTGCGTTCCATGGCGGTGCTGACCTGCTCGTCGTCCTCGTCGGACCACTGGTGCAGCACGCTCTGGTACGGATACCGGCCACGGCTGACCAGTTCGTGGACAGTGATCCCCTCGGGGGCTATCGAGGACTGCGCCAAGAAACCGACCTCCCGCGCGAAGGCCTTGGGGCGCATCCCGGCGATCTCCCTACCGTCGAGCAGGACGGTTCCCGAACGCGGCGGCAGCACCTTGCTCAGCGACCTCAGCAGGGTGGACTTGCCGCAAGCGTTCGGCCCGACGATCACGGCGAACGACCCCGTCTCAATGGCGACATCGAGGCCCGCCACGACATCGGCGCCACCGGCGTATCCCAGATGGAGGTCCCGGCCCTCCAGCACGAAGGACCGGGCTTCGTTTCCGCTCAACCCCGGACGGCCTTGACGATCTGGTCGCGGACGACGCGTGCCGCAGTGGGCCCGGCGTTCAGGAAGAACGGGTCGTCATCGACCTTGACGGCGTGTCCGGCGCTCACGGCCTTCAGCGAACCCCAGAGCGCCTGTCCGGTGAGTTCCTCGTCCTTGCCGCCCTGGATCCCGTAGAACAGCCAGTCGCCGTCGGCCTGGTCGAGGGTCTCGGAGGACAACTCCTTGGAGACGCCGTCGGTGAACTGCTGGGTGTCGGGGCGTTGCAGCCCCATGTCGGCGACGACGGACCCGGCGAACGAGATCGGTCCGAAGATTCGGAGCTTGTCGCTGTTCCTGCGCAGCAGCGAGATCGTCCCGGCGGAGCTCAGCGCTGAACCGGCCTCAGTGGCCTCCTTCTTGAGCGTGTCCAGCAGGGACTGGGCAGCTTCCCGTTTACCGAGGGCATCGGCCAGCAGCAGGAGATCTGTCTTCCAGAACTGTCCGGTGCCGCGCATCACAACGGTGGGTGCGATCGCGGAGAAGTTCTTGTACAGCGTGTCCGCGTCGTCCTTGCCTGCGATGTTGGTCAGGATCAGATCGGGTTTGAGCGCCCCTATGGCTTCGATGTCCGGTTCGGTGCGGGAGCCGACCTTTGTGATGGTCTCGATCGCGGAGGCCTGGTCGGGGTAGGCGTCCTTCAGGTACTGGGGAATGGGGCCCTCGGCCCCGGATGCGGTGGTGGAACCGATCGGACACATGCCGAGGGACAGCATGGCGTCGGCCTGTCCCGTGGAGATGACGACCACCTTGGTGGGGGCGGCGTTGATCGTCGTCTCGCCCTGGTAGTGGACGACGGTGCGCGGGAAGACGCCATCGGCCTGCCCGGAGCCCAGCCCGCTGTCCAGCTCGGTGGGGACGACGGTGCTCTTCGGGAGGCTCTTGGCGGAACCAGAACCCGTGGATGCCCCACCGGAAGCGGCGGGCGAGGTTTCCTGCGAAGCGGAGTTGGATGAGCAGGCCGCGAGCACCGCCAGGGCAGAGACCGTCCCGCCGGCCAGGATCGCGCGGCGGGAAACGGTGAAGGGATGGGGACGCATCGCTCGAGAAGCACTCATGAGAGCAAGGCTAACCTTAACTCCGTGACAAAGGCTAGCCTATTCCGCAGCTCGTCCCAAACCCCGACCCGAACAGGACCAGCGCTCCATGCGATCTTCCACTGATCAGGCCGACACCCCCGCTCGGCCCGGCCGTCCCCGATTCACCAGGACACGCAGCGGTCCCCTGCGTGTCCTGGCTCCGCTGCTGGCGGTTCTGGTCCTCCTCGTGCTGATCACCGAGAGCCTGGCACTGGGTTCCCGGACCTTGAGCCCGGAGGAGGTCTGGCAGGGATTCCTGGCGTACGACAACTCGGTTGCCAGCAAGGTGGTGTGGGGGCTGCGCATCCACCGCACCATCCTCGCGATCGTGGTGGGCGCCTCTCTCGCCGTGGCCGGGGTTGTCATGCAGGCCCTCACCCGCAATCCCTTGGCGGAACCCGGCATCCTCGGGGTCAACGCGGGCGCCTCCCTCGCGGTGGTCGCGGCCATCGGAGGGCTCGGGTTGACCTCCGTGAACCAGTACCTGCCGTTCGCATTCACCGGTGCGGCGGCAGCCGCGGTTCTCGTCCACGTGATGGCGCGGCGCTCGGCCGATGCCGGGCCCGCCCGCCTGGTGCTGGCCGGGGTCGCGCTGGGCGCCAGTCTGTCGTCGATAACCGGCACCATGACCATGTACAACAGCAAGGCCTTCGACTCGTACCGATTCTGGGTGGTGGGTTCGCTCGAGAACCGGAAACTGGAGGTCCTGCTCTGGGTTGCCCCCTTCCTGGCGGTGGGTCTGGTCCTGGCCCTGGCGTCGGCGCACAGCCTCAACGCGCTGGCCCTGGGCGACGAGCAGGCCACGGCACTCGGGGTGAACCTCGCGGTGGTGCGGGGCGGGGCGTTCGTCGCGATCACTTTGTTGTGCGGGGCGGCAACGGCCGCCGCCGGTCCGATCTCCTTCATAGGCCTGGTCATCCCCCACGTGGTTCGTCTGCTGGTGGGGGCCGATCAGCGACGCCTGCTGGCGTGGTCGGTCGCGGCGGGGGCAGGGCTCCTGCTGGCGGCCGACGTGGTGGGACGGCTCCTGGTGCGCCCCACCGAGCTGGAGGCCGGGATCGTGACCGCCTTCATCGGCGCACCCGTGCTGCTGGTCCTGGCTTTGACAAACCGGACGGTCAGGAGGAGCGCATGATCCCGGACTCGGTTCGCACCCTGGGAGCACCACCCGGCCATCGCCGGATCTCTTTCGGCCCCCGGGCCCGTTTCAGTTTCCTGACGCACCGGCGGTCGCTGGTGGTGGCCGGGATCGCTCTGCTTGTCGTCCTGACGGGGTCGGTAGCGTCACTGACCACGGGGGCCTATCCGGTGTCCCTCGACATGCTCCTGGATGTGTTCCAGGGCAAGGGTGAGGATCTGGCCCCCTTCATCGTTCTCGAGCAGCGGCTGCCGCGGGTGACGGGGGCAGTCGTCATCGGTGGCATGCTCGGGATGTCGGGCGCGATCTTCCAGAGCGTCTCCCGCAACCCGCTGGGCAGCCCCGACATCGTCGGTTTCACGCGGGGCGCGACGACGGGTGGCCTGTTCGCCATTCTGGTGTTCGTCTCCTCCAGTGCCCTGGTCACCGGAGCGGGTGCGATCGTCGGCGGCGCCGCCACGGCAGCGGTGGTCGTGCTGCTGACCATGCGGCGCGGGGCCGGCGGGGACACCCTCGTGCTGAGCGGTATCGCCCTGGGACAGATGCTCGCTTCCCTCAACGACTACCTGCTGGCCTCGACCGACATCGAATCAGCCGAGGCGGCCAAGACCTGGCAGCACGGCAGCCTCAACGGCATCACCTGGGCGACCGTCACCCCCCTGCTGGTCACCGCGATCCTGCTGCTCCCGGTCGGGATGTGGCTGGCCGGGCCCGGCAGGATCCTCGAGATGGGCGACGACGCGGCCTCGGGGCTCGGCCTCAGGGTCCGCCGGACCCGTTCCGCGATGATCGGCTACGGCGTGGTCCTGGCAGCGGTGTGCGTGGCTGCGGCGGGCCCGATCGGTTTCCTGGCCCTGGCAGCTCCCCAGCTGGCGGGCCGGTTGTCGCGCTCGGCGGGGATCAATCTTCTACCGACGTTCATGGTGGGTGCGGCCCTGCTGGTCCTGGCCGACTTCACTGCGGGACGGCTGCTCAGTCCCTTCCAGATCCCCGTCGGGCTGATCAGCTCGGCCCTCGGTGGGCTCTACCTGATGTGGCTGCTGGGAATGGGGGGCCGGCGTCGCGTTTGAGGGATTCGGGGGCGGCGATCACCCACTTCCCGTGCCCGGTCGCCGCCCCTCACCCCGTCCGGGCGGGGCTTGCAACCGGGCGGAGATGGCCGATACTGTTTTTCCCGCCCCACCTCCGATCTCGAGAAATTCGGGGCCGTCAGCGGAGCGGAGCGACGCACCGGAACTCCCGGGCCACTTCCTGCGCACCTGGGCCACAGGCAAGGAAAGAAATTTGGAAAGGCACTCCCCCACCCGTGAGGGCCGCGGACGCACCTGGGCGAAGGCCATCCTCCTGGGCGAACATTCCGTCGTGTACGGGCATCCCGCCGTGGCCGTGCCGCTGCACGACCTGCCGATGCAAGCAACGGCAACACCCGTTCCCGGCCCCTCGTGGCTGGACAGTCTCGACTACCGGGGTCCCATGGACCAGGCAGGTCCCCGGTTCGCCTGCGTCGTGAGGGCTTTCGAGGCGGCCCGGGAGTTCTCGGGATGCCCCGCGCAGTCCTTCGAGATCACCACGCGCAGCGATTTCCCCCACGAACGCGGCCTGGGTTCCTCCGCGGCCGCGGCGGGCGCGATCATCCGCGCTGTCCTGGACGCCTGCCGACGCAAGGCGTCCGCCGACGATCTGTTCGCGCTGACGCAGCTGGCCGAGCAGGTGGCGCACGGAAAACCGTCCGGGCTGGATGCGGCGGCGACCAGCTCCCCCCACCCCATACGGTTCCAGGGCGGTCGGATGCGTCCCCTCAGTCAGCGCATCGAACAGGCACACCTGGTCATCGCAGATTCGGGCGTCCACGGTAGCACCCGTCAGGCCGTCGGCGGCCTGCGGCTGCGCTACGAGGAGAACACCAGAACCATCGGCCCGCTCATCGACGAACTCGGTGCGCTCGCGCAGACGGCTGTGACCGCCCTGGGTGACGGCGATGCGCCCGCCCTCGGGGCGGTCATGGACCGGGCACACACGGTGCTGGCGGAACTCGACCTGAGCCTGCCGGTCCTGGACGAACTCACTGCCTCCGCCCGCCGGGCCGGGGCGCTGGGCGCCAAGCTCACCGGTGGAGGGCTCGGCGGGTGCGTGATCGCCCTGGCAAACAGCGCGCAGGCTGCGGACCGCATCCGCTCCGCCCTGGAACGCTCGGGCGCGTCCGCGACGTGGATTCACAGGATGCCAGTCAGCGAGGTGAAAGAATGACCATCATCGCGACGGCCAGCGCGAACACCAACATCGCCCTGATCAAGTACTGGGGCAAGGCGGACGAGTCGCTGGCGATCCCCGTGACGTCGAGTCTGTCGCTCACCCTCGGCGGAACCCGGACCACCACCACGGTTTCCTTCGACGGCGGCACCGGAGGTGAGGACGCGGTCACCATCAACGGCACCACCCCCGGCGGGACGGCCCTGGAGCGGGTCGTCCGGTTCCTCGACCTCGTGCGCTCCCGGGCGGGCATGACGATCCCGGCGAGCGTCACGTCCTCCTCCACCGTGCCGCTCGCGGCCGGCCTGGCGAGTTCAGCGGCGGGTTTCGCCGCGCTCGCCGCGGCCGCCACGCGCGCGGCGGGCATGCGCCTGGACGAGCGTGCGCTGTCTCGGCTCGCCCGGCGCGGCTCCGGGTCGGCCACCCGTTCGATCTTCGGTGGTCTGGTGCTGTGGAACGCCGGCGTCGACGACGAAACCTCCTACGCCGAACCCGTGGACTGCGACCTGGCCCCGGCCATGGTCGTCGTCGTTGTCTCGGCGGGACGCAAGACCATCAGCAGCACGCAGGCCATGCGCCACACCATGAACACCTCACCGCTCTACCCGGCCTGGGCCGAGGCCAGCCGCGAGGACCTTCGGGTGGCGCTGGATGCGGTGCGCGCCCGCGACCTACCGCGCCTGGGTGAGGTCGTCGAGGGCAACGCCCTGGGAATGCATGCCGCGATGATCGCGTCGCGTCCCTCCGTCGTGTACTGGCTGCCGGAAACGCTCGACGTGTTGCACACGGTCCGCGTCATGCGTGACGAGGGGTTCCCCGTCTGGGCCACCATCGACGCTGGCCCGAACGTGAAGGTCCTCACCACCGGGGAGGATGCCGATCAGGTCGCGGCGGTTCTCCGGGACCGCATCCCATGCGCGACGACCTCGGTCAGGTACCCGGGCGGCGGCGTGCGCGTCGAGGAGGTCACCGCGTGATCTCGGCCAGTGCACCCGGAAAGCTCTACATAGCAGGCGAGTACGCCGTGGTCGAGCCCGGTCACCGGGCGGTGCTGGTCGCGGTCGACCGTTTCATCACCGTGCGGGTCACGGTTGCCGAGCACGCGGGCCGCATCACCTCCGACCTGTACGCGACACGTTCCCTGACGTGGTACCGGCGTCTCGAGGACGACGTGCTGGAGGTCGAGGAGCAGTTCGACGACTACGTGGTCTCGGCGATCCGCGTCGTCGAACAGATGGTGCGCGAGAAGGGCGGCTCGATGCGGTTCTTCGACCTGGACGTCTCCAGCGAACTGGACGACGGCAGCGGACACAAACTCGGCCTGGGTTCCTCCTCGGCGGTGACCGTGGCGACGGTGCGGGCCGTGGCCGGTTTCTACGGCCTGCCTCTGGACGACATGGCCGTGTACAAGCTGGCGCTGCTGGCCAGCGATGCCGTGCAGCCCATCGGTTCCGGTGGCGACATCGCCGCCAGCGCGTTCACCGGATGGGTTGGCTACACCTCTCCCGACCGCGCCTGGCTGCGCAGGGAACGCGCGGGAACGAATACGGGCAACGGCCTGAGCCGACTGGTGGCCGGGCGGTGGCCGCTGTTGGAGATCCACCGCCTGCCCAGCCCCGGGTTGAGTCTCCGCGTGGGATGGACCGGCGCCCCCGCATCCACCCCCCGTCTGGTCGCGGGCGTCCAGGCCGGCGCGCACAGGACCGACGACGCCGCCTACACGGCTTTCCTGTCCAGCAGCGAGAACTGTCTGGGGGCCTTGGTGCAGGCACTCTGGGAGAACGACACCGCGGAGATCAGTCACCGAATCGAGGAGAACCGGCGGCTCCTGTCGGATCTCAGCCACACCAGTGGGATCACCATCGAAACCCCCCAGCTGCGAAGGCTCGCGGAGATCGCCCAGGAACACGGGGCGGTGACCAAGAGCTCCGGCGCCGGGGGCGGGGACTGCGGAATCGCCCTGTGCCCGCCCGAAACGGACACCGCCGCCATGTGCGCCGCCTGGAAGAAGGCGAGCATCCATCCCCTCGACCTGTCGGTCCATTTCCACCCCGAGGTCACCCCATGATCCCCGATAGCGGCACCCCGGGACACGCGTCCCGGAAGGACGAGCACCTGAACCTGGCCGTTCACCTGCACGACCGGGACCGGCCCAACGCCTTCGACGATGTCTCCTTCATCCACCACGCCCTGCCCGGCACCTCCGTCGATTCGACCGATCCGGGCACGACCGTGTTCGGTGTCCGCTGGGAGGCCCCGTTCTACATCAATGCGATGACCGGGGGCACCCGGGCCACGGCGGAGATCAACGCCGGCCTGGCCGGGGCCGCCGCCGATGCGGGTGTGGCGATCGCCTGCGGTTCGCAGCACATCGCCCTGCGGGACCCCGGGTGCGCAGATGGTTTCCGCATCATCCGCAGCGAGGCCCCGCAGGCCTTCGTGCTGGCCAATGTGGGGCCGGCGGCAACGCCGGAGGGTGCGGTGTGTGCCGTCGAGATGCTCGAGGCCGATGCCCTGCAGATCCACCTCAACGTGGCGCAGGAACTGGTCATGCCCGAGGGGGACCGGGATTTTCGCGACTGGCCCGAGCGGATCGCGGCCATCGTCGCGGCAGTGCCCGTTCCCGTCGTCGCCAAGGAGGTGGGTTTCGGTCTTTCCCGCCGCGCAATGGCGATGCTGGAGCGGGCAGGGGTCGCGGCCGTCGACGTGGCGGGCGCGGGCGGCACCGATTTCATCGCCATCGAGAACGAACGGCGTTCCCGACGAGACTACTCATACCTGACCGGGTGGGGGCAGTCGGCGGTGCTGTGTCTGCTGGATGCGCTGTGGGGGGACGAACCCACCGGCCTGCCGGTGTTCGCATCCGGGGGGGTGCGCACTCCGCTGGACGTCGTGCGTTCGCTCGCGCTGGGAGCTCGCGCCGTCGGCGTCTCGGGCCATTTCCTGCGAACCCTGGTCAAGAATGGGCCTGATGGGTTGAGACGCGAGCTGCGCACGTGGACCGATCACGTGCGCACGCTCATGACCCTGTTGGGGGCGGCCGATGTCGGTCAGCTGCGCGACACGGATGTGCTGGTGACGGGGGAAACCGCCGAGCGGGCCCGCCTGCTCGGCATCGATCCGGCACAGCTCGCCCACCGTTCGAGGCATTGAACCCCGGCCAGAACCACTCCTCACCCAACACCAGTGCCCGGACAAGGTCACCATGGTTTCGACACGGGCCGCTCCTTCGTCGCAGCCCGGCTCAACCAGCTTCCCCTTCTCCGAAGCCGGTTGAGCCAGCACGTGAGGCTCACGCGAACGGCTGAGTCGAAACCACCCCCACCCGACGAACAGACCCGATCACCAGTCCCCGAACAAAGTCACCACGGTTTCGACACGGCCAGCTCGCAGAGCGAGCAGGCCGGCTCAACCAGCTTTGGGAAGGAGTAGCCGGCTCAGGCAATGGCGGCCAGGGCGGTGATGATGCCGGGGGCGGCGTAGAGCGTCATGAACTGCACACCGTAGGAGACTCCGAGCCGGTTGAGTGCCCCGCACACCACGCCGACGAGCAGCACCCCGAACATGTTCGGAACTCCCGCGTCGATGTAGGCCAGCAGCAGGATGAAGACCACGAACAGCGTCAGCACCGCCTCGTGCGGGATGCGTCGCATGACGAAGTAGGTGATCTGCGACGACCAACGAACCGCGATCACGTAGGTGATCACGACCGAGATCAGCGCACCAACGGCGACTGCTGCTATGAAACCGGGCAGCTGCAACCGGTGGTGCAGGTTGTTGCCCAGATCGTAGACGGGGGGTGCGTTGAACAGCGGGCCCGCGGGTCCCGCGGAAACCCCCGAGACGGGAATGCCAAGGGCCACGAGCGGAATGATGACCCCGGCGAGATAGGTCGAGTGCGTCAATGAGCTCATCACGGTCACGGCGCGTTGCGCGCGACGCACAGGGTCCTTCTTCTGGCGCGCCACCGACGCCTCGCCGAGCAGGAAGGTCAGGCCGACGGGGCTGAGCACGAACAGCGGCGTCGATACGGCCGCCATCAGGGCACTCCACCTGCCCTCGGACCGGGTGATCATGCGGCCCGGCATCAGCGCCTGGGATTCAAATCCGGAGCGCAGGAGAGATGTCCTGGTCCTGGTCCCGTGCGGCAGCGCCGCGCGACGTTTGGCGTTGAGCAGTTCGAGCAGGGTGATGAGCATGGGACCCACCGTGATCCCGAGGAAGAAGGAGATGTTGACGTTGCCCTTCTCGCCGATGATGTTGACCGAGCGGTAGAGCGTGGGCAGCGCCTGGAACATCAGCGCCAGCGGAATGATCGCCACCAGCGCGAGGATCCGGTTGGTGCCGAGCAGCGCCAGGAGCACCGTTCCCGCCGCGAGTATCACCGGGGTCTGGGCCTTGATCGGGTCGGCGATGGGCGCCAGCAACCCCGCCAGGATGAAGCTGAGGGGAATGGAGACCACGGTTCCGATGGCGGAGCCCACCGCCATTTTCCGGATCGTCTCGGAGGCCAGGCCCCTGTTGCGCAGGAAAACGGAGTGTTCCATCAACGGAGCCGACATCACCCCGCCCGGCAGGCCGACCAGCGCGGTGGGGATGCCGTTCATCAGGTTGAGCGTCACCACCGCGGAGACGAAGAAGGCGAGCACCACCTCAGGCGGGGCACCGGACAGCACGACGGCCAGGGTGATGGGTGCGAGCACGCTCGTCTCGTCGGTACCGGGAATGAAACCGATGAAGGTGTAGAGCACGACGGCGCCGAGCACCGCCATCAGCATCATGCCGATGAGTTCCGGGGTCACTCGGCACCTTCCTCACCGGCGTCGACGGGCTCCATCTCGTCGACGATCCCCACGTCCCGTTTGGGGGCCACGAGGAAGCAGTTCAGGACGAAACCGACGACCGAGGCCCCCAATCCCCAGTAGAGCGTCTGCCCGCCGGTGTTCGAGGCGATCAGCACCGCCGCGACGGCACAGACCGCCGAGACCGCCAGACAGACCAGCAGATCCTTGGGTGAGACGAGGTCGTTCCACACCTCGATGTTCCGACCTTCCAGGCCCTCGAATCCGGCTTCGGGGATATTTCGCACGGTCGGTCATGTTATTCCAGATCCCCCGAACGCACCATAGGTTCACCAAAGCCCATCTGACTGATCGATTCGCCCGGCGACGGGCACGCGTCACGTTTTCCCGGGAAGTGGGCGGTCGGCGTCATGGACGAGCTTTTCCAGAGCTGCGATCACCTGCGACCTGCGCCTGCCCGTCACTGGAGCGAGTCCCAGCACGTCGGCCAACCAGATACCGTCGACGGCGAATCGGACAGCGGTGGCAACCCATGGGGAAATGCCGTCCCGGTCGAGCCGTGCCTGCCAATCGGCATAGCGTTCACGCAGGGACTCCAGTGCCTCGGGGCTGGCCACGGTCGCGGCGAGCAGCGCTGCCACCGACTGCGTAACCGGCCCGTCAGGGTGTTCAGCTGAACGCAGGTAGGCCTTCGTTGCAGCACCGGGTTCCTCCCCCGCCGCGGTGATCAGCTCTTCGAAAGCAGAGACATGGCGGGCCACGAGTCCCTCGACGAGGGCCTTCTTCGACGCGAAGTGGTAGAACAGGCCACCCTTGCTGATTCCTGCTTCCCGTGCCACCGATGCAATCGTGAGCGCGTCGCCACCGTCGCGCACGAGAATGCGACCGGCTGCATCGAGAATGGCATCACGTGACGCCTGTGCCTTGTCTCCCATGGCTTCCCTTCCGCTGCTGTCCGGTCACGCTACAGCACATCAAAAAAACCGGACGTCCGGTGCAGTAACATGGGAGCATGACCACTACCTCAGGGAAGACCCCCGTCACCTCAGCCCTTCTCGGTGGCTGCGCGCAACGTACTGCGAAGGCGTTTCTCATCGTCACTGATCTCGGCCTGCTCGCCTACTGGACACTGACTGCCGTCGGCGTGATCTCGGTGGGCACGGGCGATGTCCTGTTGGCCTGGAACTGGTCCTTCCTACCCCTTGACCTGTTCGCGGTCACGGCGGGGCTGACGTGGTCGCTGTTGCCCACCGGGCATCGCTGGTCGACGCCGCTGTTCCTGTGCGCCCTGACCCTCACCTTCTCGGCGGGCCTGTTGGCCGTCAGCTTCTTTGCGCTGTGGGGCGCGTGGGCTCTCTCGTGGTGGTTGGTGAACCTCTGGTTGATGCTGATGCCGATAGGGCTGTTCCTCACTCCCAGGTTGTTCTGCAGCGGGACGGCATCGTCATGAACGGGGAGAAAAACGGTATCGATCCGAAGCACACCTCTGGGGGAGGCCAAACGGCTGACGCATCCTCAAGGCAGCCGCGGTACCGATCCACCCGGGAAGACCTCTAAGCTGTGGAGCGGATCTGAGGCAACCGCAGGAGCAGCCATGACGAGCATCGCTGGAAAGGAACCGTCCACCTGGGAAGCGAAGTTCCCCCTGATCCGGGAGCTCGTCGCGTACCAGGAGACGGCTTGGTTCAACCCTGGGATCAGGTCAGGCAAGGCCGCATTGACGGGGCTGGGGCTCACGGTCGCCGACATAGATGACGCGGCGGCCCGCCTGAGGCGCTTCGCCCCCTACATCGCGCAGGTCTTCCCCGAGACCCGGCTTTCCGCAGGGATCATCGAGTCCCCCCTGTACGCGGCTCCGTTCATGCAGGCCGCGATCGAACGCCGGGAGGACATCCGGATACCCGGGAAACTCTGGGTGAAGATGGACGCCGAGCTGCCGATCTCCGGCTCCATCAAGGCTCGCGGGGGGATCTACGAGGTGCTGCACCACGCCGAATGGGTCGCCCTCGACGCGGGGCTGATCACCCGGGACTCCGACTACCGGGAGCTGGACTCACCGGAAGCCCGCGAGCTGTTCGCCGAGCACTCGATAGCGGTCGGTTCCACCGGGAACCTGGGCCTGTCGATCGGGATCATGAGCGCGCGGCTCGGTTTCAACGTCACCGTGCACATGTCCGCCGACGCCCGCCCGTGGAAGAAGGAGATGCTCCGCAGGCACGGCGTCGAGGTGGCGGAGTACGAGTCCGACTATTCGGCGGCGGTGGCCGCTGGCCGCAAACAGGCCAGATCCGATCCGTCGATGCACTTCGTCGATGACGAGAACTCCACGACGCTGTTCCTCGGTTACGCGGTGGCCGGGCGGCGTCTGGCGGGCCAGCTCCAGGCCTTCGACATCCCGGTGGACGAGAAACACCCGCTCTTCGTGTACCTGCCGTGTGGGGTGGGTGGCGGTCCCGGTGGCATCACCTTCGGCCTCAAGACCGTCTTCGGTGACGCCGTCCACCCGGTTTTCGCGGAACCGACCCACTCCCCCAGCATGCTGCTCGGCGTGCGAACCGGGCTCCACGACGGGGTCTGCGTGCAAGATTTCGGCATCGACAATGTCACGGCCGCCGACGGGCTGGCGGTCGGCCGCCCGTCGGGTTTCGTCGGCAGGTCCTTGGAACACGCCATCGACGGCTATTACACGGTCAGCGACGAGAACCTCTACCGCTACCTGACCCTACTCAGGGAAACCGAGGGGTTGAAGGTCGAACCCTCCGCCGTCGCCGGTTTCCTCGGCCCGCAGCGGGTCCTGGACGATGCCGCCTATCTGAAACGCACCAAGCTGACCTCGAAGGTGCTCGCCAACGCGACCCATCTGGTCTGGGCGACGGGCGGATCGATGGTGCCGCCGGACGAGATGAACGACTATTTCCGCAAGGGGGTCGAACTGCTGCTGGAGTTCTGAGGAGGCCGCCGGGAAATGACGAGGCCTCCGGGGCCGTTGAGGTTCCCCGGAGGCCTCGCCCGTATCGGGCTCACTTTCCGGTGAGCTTGTCCTTGGCCTCTTCGACCTTGTCGGCGACACCGCTCGCGACGTCACCGAGCTTCTCCTTGGCGTTGTCGACGATCTGACCGACGCCGCCCTTCACGCGATCCCCCTGGCCTTCGGCTCGGAGGTCCTGGTTGCCGACGGCCTCGCCGACGTTTTCCTTGGCCTTGCCGACGGTTTCCTGGATCTTGTCACCGAGTCCCATTGCGTCCTCCTGTTGGTTGTTGCGTGCATCGGACCGACACTCAGGCTACAAGGCAATTCACGGTCACCCAAGGATTTCCGGGCACTCCCCGCCGAGAGACGCGCTTCCCACGATCACCAGAACCAGGCACCGGGGTCGTCTCGTTCCTCACCTTTCCCACTAGACATCAGCGCTCCGGCACCCAGTTGGTTCACCCGTCGCGCGTAGGCCAGCCGGTCCTCCAGGGTCGGGAGTTCATCCGCCATGAGACCGTCGAGAAGCAGGACCGCCAGCCCGTGGACGCTTGCCCACAGAGCGGTCTCGTGCTCGGGGGTGGCGCGCTCACCAGTGATGGCCTGTGCGAACCGGCCGAGTTCATCGCGGGCCCGCTTACCGGCCGCCAGGACCCCGGGAAACCGCGCAGGGTCGCACATGTCGCGGCGGAACATGACCCTGAACACCCCCGGATTGGTCAGCGCGAACTCGACGTAGGCGTTCCCGGAAGCCTCCACCACGGCCCTGAGATCCTCGGTGCCCGCCTTGTCCCGCGCTTCGCGCAGCCGGTTCGCCAGCTCGTCGAACCCCGCCTCGACGAGGGCGGCGAGGATCGCCTCACGGTTGGCGAAGTAGTGGTAGGGAGCCTGGTGGGTGCAGCCGGCGCGACGCGCCACCTCCCGCATGCTGAGCGCGGCCGGCCCACCCTCGTCCAGTAGTTCGCGGCTGGTGCGCAGCAGGTTCTCGCGCAGATCGCGCGTCTCACTGGTTCTCGGCCTACCCGGCGTTTTCGTGGTCATGACCCGATCCTACGCCATGCTTGACATTGTCAACCAGCTCGCTAAGCTGTTGCTAGACATTGTCTAGGAAAGATCGGAGCGGGAATGTATGACGCCATCGTCATCGGTTCGGGGATAGGTGGGTTGACCACAGCAGGGCTGCTCGCCCGGGTCGCAGGCAGGAGGGTCCTCGTGCTGGAGAAACACACCGAGCCGGGGGGATTGACGCACACGTTCCGCCGCGACGGCTTCTCCTGGGACGTCGGGCTGCACTACATTGGGCAACTCGAACCGGGCAGCCCGCTGCGCGCGTACCTCGATTACCTATCGGGTGACGAACTGGTGTGGAACCGCGTACCGGATGCCTACGACCGTTTCGTCTACCCGGGCATCGACTTCTCCGCGCCCTCCGATCCCGCCGAGTACCAGCGGAAACTCATCGAAGCCTTCCCCGCCGAGGCCCGCGCCATTCGCCGATATTTCCGCGACATCCGCAACGTCAACAGGTGGAACACCCTCAATTTCATCAAACACATGGTGCCTGGCACCGTCGCGCCACTGCTGCGGGGCATCCAACGGATCTCGGGCCGGATGGCGCTCGGAACCACGCAGCGCTACCTGAAGAGACGTTTCCGCTCCCCCAGACTCCGGGCCCTGCTGGCCAGCCAGTGGGGCGACTACGGGCTACCGCCGTCGCTCAGCACCTTCGCCACGCACGCGATGATCGTCGGGCACTACCTGAACGGCGCCTGGTTTCCCGAGGGCGGCAGCGCCCGCGTTGCCCGGACCTTCGAGAAAGGCATCGAACGGGCCGGAGGAGTCGTGCGGGTTGCCCAGGACGTGCAGGAGATCCTCGTGGAGAACGGGCGGGCGGTCGGGGTCCGGGTGCTGGATCGCCGCGGCCCCGTCACGCAAGAACGGATCCATCGCGCGCCGGTGGTGATCTCGAGCGCGGGCGCTCCCGTGACCTTCTTCGATCTGCTGCCGACCGACGGGCCGGTGGGGGCGGCCACCGCCGGCCTGCGCGACGCGATCCGGCGGATCGGAACCGGCACCTCGGCCGTCACCGCCTACCTGGGGTTGCGCGAAGACCCGCGCGGCATCGGGGTGACCGGTGGGAATGTGTGGGTCAGCAGGGACCTCGATCACGACGACCTCCCGGGCCAGTCCACCGCGCTGTTGTCCGGGTCGCCCAAGAACGCCTTCGTCTCGTTCCCGTCGGTGAAATCGGGCGAGACGCACCACACCGCGGAGATCATCTCCTTCGTCGACGCCGACGCATTCAAGGCGTGGCGGAACACTCCCAGGGGCAATCGCGGCGCCGACTACTCCGCTCTCAAGCGGCGGATCGGGAACGGGCTGATCGACCTCGCGGAGACCGCTGTGCCCGGTTTGAAGGACCTGATCGACTACGTGGAGGTGTCCACCCCCCTGACCATCGAGCACTACACCTCGCACCCTCAGGGGGCCTTCTACGGCATCCCCGGCACCCCGGAACGCTACCGTTCCCCGCTCGGACCGATCACCCCCGTGGAGGGGTTGTACCTGTCGGGTCAGGACGCGGGCAGCTGCGGGATCGCGGGCGCGATGATGGGCGGGGTGGCGGCAGCCTGTCAAATCCTGGGACCCAAGGGGTTCACGGAAATCCGTGCGGCGATCACTGCCGGGCCACGAACCACCACCTCGACCGAGTGGCCGCTACCCGAGGGCAAGCATCGCGCCACCCTGACGACCAAGCGGCGCCTGACCGAGAGCATCTGGGAGGTTTGCTTCGATGTGGACGACGAGATCGGGGACTGGGCTCCCGGTCAATTCGCCCGGATTCACGTCGGCAACGACGCCTGGCGCGACTACTCCATTGCGGGCGTGGATGGCCGCCAGGTGCGCTTCCTGATCAGCATCCGGACCCGCGGGCAGGGGTCGCGGTTCGTTGAGGCCGCCGACCCCGGGACCCGCACCACGATCGAGCTTCCGCTGGGCCAGTTCACCCCGGTCCCGTCGGGTCGCCGCCGTGTCTTCGTCGCCACCGGAACCGGACTGGCGCCGTTCCTGCCCATGTTCACCGCCCCGGGGAACCGGGATGACGACATCCTGATCTTCGGTTGCCGCACCGGCGAGGACGACCTGACCGCCCTGCTGCCCGACCCGATGCCGACGGTGCTGCGCTGCATCAGCCGGGAGGACGTCGACGGCGCCCTGCGCGGCCGGGTGACCAACGCCCTGGAAACCCTGGACTTCGACCCCGCAGGAACCGACTTCTATCTGTGCGGATCGTCGGCCATGGTCGCGGACGGCATGGCGCTGCTGGAAAGCCGGGGAGCGGAGCACCTGTTCACGGAACCGTACTGACGGAGGTGGTTCAGGTCACTGGATGGGAGACCATCAGCAACAGGAAGGCGATGGCCCACACGAGGTTGACGATGTTGAACAGCGCCCCATCGAGGAGGGGTTTGCCCGGGTAGGGCAGACGCGTGAGCGCGAACCACGGCAGAGCCTGGACGGGCGGCGTCAGAAAAAGGGACCACCATGGAAACGCGGTTGCCCCGGAGCCCAGGGCGATGCACACGAGGATCCAGCCCAGCGCGGTCAACCCGATGGCGGGGAACCAGGCGGCCACGAGGAAACGATGGAGCCTGCGTGCGTGTTCCAGGACCACCCCATCCGGTTCCTCGCCATCCCCGGCTGCGCTGTAGGCGATGTACGCACGCTCGGATGCCAGGGCCAGCGGGTAAAAGGTGGCGTGGGCGAGGGGCGACAGGCAGAATCCGATCCCCAGGAGCGCCACCCCCGCCACGCCGATTGCCGAGCCGCGCAGCAGCACCCAGTGGGCATAGAGGCCGGCAAGCATGAGCGGTATGGAATAGTTCGCCACCAGCGCTCCCCACCTCAGGCGAGGTTCGTTGATGCGCGTGTAGAAGGCGTAGGCCTCGTCGCCCATGAGCTCGATGAACTCGCCGTGCTCACGCCTGTCGGGTTTGCGGAAACCGACGATTAGGGCGTCACCGGCGATCCAGCACAGGGAACTGATCAGGAAGGCGAGAATGGACCAGATCACCAGCATGTACACCACTTCCTCGTCACGGATGGCCGAACAGATGCTTCCCACGTCGCCTTGTTCCAAGGACTCGAACCCGCGCAACCGACAGCACTGTTCCCGGGAGAAGCCCGGTATCGACACGAACGAGCCCATTCAACCTTTCTTCCAGTGAGCATCAAAGATTTCTGATGGAAAGGGTGGATGCAGCGCTCCTCGGACCGCCCCCGAGACGCATCATGGAGTCAACTGATGTCGACGATGACCTTGCCCTCACCGTGCCCGGCCTCGACCAAGGCGTGCGCCCGAGAGATCTCAGCAAGCGGGAACCGTGCTCGGATGATCGGGTTCAGCTGCCCTGCCTCGACCAAATCAGCCAAGGTCACCAAACCTGTGCGGCTGGGCTGTACTGACATGAAAATGATGGTGGGCCCGGGCAGGATCTTGGTGAGGAAACTCACGGGAATACCCGCCGGTGAAATCGTGAGCAGCCGACCGGATGGCGCAACGAGGCGACGCAGCTGCCACAAGTTGTTCCCCGTGGTGTCGAGCACCGCTTGATAGCGACCCGTCAACGTCGACCATGCGGCGGGTTCCGGGTCGAAACGGGATTCCGCCCCCAGCTGCCTGAGCAGTTCGTCATGTCGCACCGAACTTATTGTGTCCACGAATGCACCGCGCGCTCGGGCCACCTGAACGGCCACGCTCCCCACGCCCCCGGCACCTCCCACGATGAGCAGCCGAGAGTCCGATCCGACTCCGAGTTTCTCCAAGGCCTGCCAAGCCGTGATTCCGACCAAGGGAAGCGCGGCAAGCTCGGCCAGATCCAGTGAAGCAGGCGCCGGCGCGACCAGATCCGCGTCCACTGCGATCCTTCCCGCTGCCGTACCACGCTTACCCAGTTGATCGGTGCCGAGGAATCCCCATACGCGCTGTCCGATATCGAAACCATGGACCTGCGGACCGATGCCGACCACTTCCCCGCTGAAGTCCAACCCTGTGGACTGCGGCAGGCGGCGTCCGGTCAGAAACTTGTTCCGACCAGCCCGCGCATCCGTGTCGATCCTGTTGACGCTGATGGCCGTCACGTTCACCACGAGGTCGTGAGGCCCGGCGACTGGGGCAGAGGTCTCCGTGATGCACAGCACCTCCGGTGGACCGAAACGCAGGTACTGCGCAACAGGCACCGTGTTCGCTTCAGGAATCATGTTCTGCATGCCAAACACTTCCTTCTCGTTCTTCTATTGGGACTGGAAGGGTGTGAGCTGATCGACGAGCTCGCGGTGAGCCAGACGCCGTAGCCCGATCAGAATCGAGTCATAGATCAAAGTGCCGAGCACCGCGGTCTGCACCTCTCGACTCGGGGAATCGAACAGCATGTGGTCGAAATCGCTCTTGGCGCATTCGCGAGCCGCTGTGGTGTAGGCGGCAAGATGTTCGGCATCCATGCCCACACCGTTCTCCTCGGCCAACGCGATCGCGGCCAGAAGCTGGTTGATGTACGGTACGTCAGGCAACTCATCGAACCCGACACTGGCCAGTGCCGCACGAGCACCAGCCAAGTCGGTGTCATCAGCAACCCTGGCTCCCGCCAACGGCAGATCCGCGGTCACCCTTGTCATCAGGGCGGCAGGGCTCAGTTCGGGATCGCGAACCAAGTTGAGGATCTTGCGAACCTGCCGAATCGACAAGCCGACAACATGCACTAGCCCTCGGATGAGCCGGAGTTGGTTCACGGTCTCCACATCATCCGCTTTGGGATCCAGGGTTGAGCGGATCAACCCTTCGCGGATGTAGTACTTGATCGTCGCGACCGAGACACCTGATCTCTGCGACAACACCGAGATGGACACAGTTCCTCCTCCTACATCTCTCACAACACTCATGAGAAGATAGTAGCACTCTCTACAAGCTCTAGACAGCTTTTGGAGGCTTCTCATGGATATCCTTGTGGATAGTGGTACTATCGATACTGTTGCTGGTGACGCAGACGCATCACACGAATCAGACTGGAGTCTCCATGGTCAACACCACCTACGCACACCGTTTTCATGAAGTTTCAACAGCCGTTCGAGGAGGGATGCAGGACGGCAGCTATCCGTACGGACAGGCCTTCGCCAGCGCCCAGCACAACACCGGAACCCTTCCCAACGAGGACCCCGTCATCATGCTGACCTCCAACGACCATCCCGGGCTCAGCATCGACACCGAAGTGCTCACCGCAGCACAACGCGTCCTGCAGTACGGACTGTCGACATGTGGCGCCCGGCTGCACAACGGAACCGCGCTGCTGCATCGAGAATTCAAGCAGGAACTTGCCGAATGGCTGGGCTTCGACGACGCCGTGCTGTTCAGCTCGGGATTCCTCGCCAACGTGGTGCCCCTGTCAGCGCCCGGTGGACCCGGTGTGGTCCACATCGCCGATCAGCTCGATCATCAGAGCATCACGACTGGTTGCGCACAGTCCGGGGCAGATCTACGGGTCTTCCCCCACAACGATCCAACCAAGCTGGAGTACATCCTGCAGCGCAGCGAGAAATACGACTGCCAACTTGTCGTCGTCGACGGCACGTACTTCATCGACAGCGACCTGGCTCCCTGTTTCCGGATGCTGCGGAAGGCCTGGTGCACCAGCCGAGGAGTGTTGGTGGGACGTTCCGGCATCTCCTCTGACACCCGTCAGATCCTTCCCGAGGGAACGGGCCCAGCTCATCACCGCGCCACGGCTGCTCGACAACGTGGGGCGGCTGACACTGATCGATGTCTTCCATCAGTTCGGCGACCATGTCGTTCCGGTCAGTGTGGAGCACACCGTGATCCGAAGGCCGGATCCGGAAGTGAACGAGGTTCCCGGATGCGTCGAGGTCCGTCCAGAAGGCCTTGGTCGTACGCGATGCGAATCCACGTCGCACAGCTCGACGGAACTCCGCTGATCAAGGTTGACCGGCTCCTGCTGCAGAAATTGAACAACCATGCTGCCCATCGAGATCTCACCCATTCCACAGCGGCGTAGCAAGCACTCCTCGCTGCAGCGGAATGAACGAATCCGCGCCGATGAGTTCCAAACAGTGCTGGCATCTGCCGGTTCTGAATGTGACCTGCCAGCCAAGGCGCTGCAGGGATGGCACGTCGCCCCGGAGAGCACTTTCTCGCCGGGACCTGATACGACCACCGAAGCCGAGCTGCCGGGTTACATGGACAACATCGTCGCCGGATGCGTCGGCAATTGTCTCGACCTGCGCGGCACCAACCATGTCGTTGACTCCGACTTGTCATCCTTCGGCACTGCCGTCCGCTGCGCCTCGGGGATCCTGCAAGCCGATGACGCCGACGCCGTACTGATCGTCGGGGTCAATGCCGTGGCCGCCCCCGAGCTGGCTGATGTCTGGTCACGACAGCTTGGAACATCAGTACGTCCGTTCGAGGCCTCGGTGTTCTTGGTGGCGCGTCGAGCTGCTGACATCACGGACACGCATCAGATCCAGCCGCGGTCCATCGGCGGCGCGCAGCGGAAAAACCGCGTGGCGCCTGGCGGGCTCCGGTTGGTGCTCGGCCTCGACGACAGCAGCGATCCGGCAGTCCACCGCGCCCATGTGGCTTCCGCCCTGTGCTCTGGTCAGGGGCACGGTCCCAACCTCATCCATGCAAATTCCAGCTCCGGAAACATCACAGCGAAAGAGTGACAACAACCATGACATCCCCAACGATAGACATCTCCCCCCAACAAGCGGCGCCCGCCCCCCGCGCCCGGGGCAGGTTCATCGCCCTCGCGGTGCTCTGCCTGGCCGAGCTCGTGGGCGTGATGGACAACACCATCATCAACGTCGGAATCCCGACCCTGGGCCGGGCGTTCGACGCGTCCACAACCCAGCTGCAGTGGATCGTCGACGCCTACACCCTCGTGTTCGCGGTGCTGATGCTTCCCGGTGGCTACCTCGGCGACCGGGTCGGTAGGCGGAAGATCCTCATCACGGGTCTGCTGGGTTTCGCCGTCGTTTCCTCCGTCTCCGCGATGACCACTCACATCACGGTGCTGATCGGGCTGAGGGTGTTGCTGGGCATCTGCGCTGCGCTGGTGTTCCCGGCGACCCTGTCACTCATCTCCACCATCTTCAAAGGAACCAAACACCATGCCCTGGCCGTAGGGTTGTGGGCAGCGACCGCAGGGCTTGGAATCGCACTCGGCCCCGTGGTCGGCGGGCTGCTCCTAGAGCACTTCGAATGGCCGTCCCTGTTCTGGATCAACATCGTGATCGTGCTGCCGGTCGCCGGCATCTCGTCATTCCTGGTACCCGAGTCCAGGAGCAACAAGCTGGGTCGGTTCGACGCGGTCGGGATGTGCTTGGCGATTGCTGCCCTGGGCTTGTTCGTCGGCTCGATCATCGAAGGCCCACAGCTCGGTTGGACGACGTTGCCGGTCCTCGGAGGTCTCGCAACATCGATCCTGCTGGCGGGGGCATTCATGGCCTGGGAGAAACGGGTCGACTCCCCCATGCTGGATCTGAGTCTGTTCCGGGCATCGAATGTGGCGACGTGCAGCTCGGCAATCGGTCTGGCGTTCTTCTCCCTGTTCGGTTTCACGTTCACCATCACGATCTATTTCCAAGCGGTGCGCGGCTACAGCGCGTTGCAGGCGGGACTGGCGATCCTGCCGTTCGCAGTCGTCATGGGTGCCTGTTCCCCGCTCGCGCCAGTGCTGGCTCGACGGTTCGGGACCGGGCGTTGTGTCCCCTTCGGCATCGCATTGATGGGGATCGGCTTCTGGATCGTGTCTTTCGCTGATGCCACCAATTCGTACTGGGCGGTCATGGTCCCCGCGATGATCTTCATGGCAATGGGGTTGGCGTTCGCCCAGGGGCCAGCCACCGACATCATCCTGTCCGCCGCCCCCAGCGACGAAATCGGTGTCGCCTCGGGTGTGAACGACTCCATCCGGGAGATCGGCGGCACGATTGGCGTCGCAGTCCTTGGTTCGATCCTCACCCACGTGTACCGCGACCAGATGTCGACGGTGACCTCCACGTCACCGTCCTTGAGCGCGGCCGGTGACTCAATCATGGCAGCACAGCAGATCGCTGCCACACTTCCCGAGGGATCTCAACAGACGACACTGCGGGCCACGGCCTCCGATGCTTTCCTGTCCGCCCTTCACATCAACTGCCTGATTCTGACCGGGATCATGCTCATGGCATCAATCCTCATCGCTTTCAGGTTCGTCCACAATGCACGGCATTGAGCAGCACTGTCCTAATCGCAGCAGGCTTCCAAACCCCGACAACAAACTGCACCATTCGCAGATTTCTCGGGCACGACGGCGCGACCCCCGCAGCTCGGCGGGGGTCACACCGGATGGTTCTGTCGCTCAGGCCAGGCCCTTAGACTTCAGCCAGTCGCCCGCGATCACCGAGGCCGACGCCTTCTCGTCGACGGATCGCTTGTTCATGGCAATCAGGTCCTCGGGGGTCAGCTCCTTCGACACCTTGTTCAGGGTCTCCGCGGTCTGGTCGTCCACCTTGCTGGAGACGATCGGCACCACGTTGGAGGACAGGAACATGTTCTTCGGATCCTCCAGGGCCACCAGGTCGCCTTCGGCCAGCACCGGGGCGGCGGTGTAGATGTCGGCGATCTGCACCTCCCCGTCGCGCAGGGCCTTGACGGTGAGCGGACCGCCCGAGTCCTCGGCGGGTTTGATCGTGGCCTCGACCCCGTAGATCTCACGGAGCCCCTTCGGCCCGTAGGGGCGGGACTCCAGCTCGGAGTTGCTTGCAATCTTCAGGTCCGGCACCGAGGCGAGATCACCGATCTGTTTCAGCGAGTGTTCCTCAGCGAACGCCTTGGTCACCACGTAGGAGTCCTGGTCGGTTGCCGGCGCCTGCTCCAGTGCCTTCAACCCTCCCGGCAGGGCGCCGGTCAGCTCAGCGTGGACCTGTTCCGGGGTGCGGGCCGTGGTCTCGGGTTTGTAGTACTGCAGCAGGTTGCCGCTGTACTCGGGGAAGATGTCGATCTTCCCGGCCTGGAGTTCGGGCATGTAGACCTCCCGCTGCCCGATCTTCAGCTGTCGGTCCACCTTCTTGCCCAACTTCTCCAAGGACTGGGCGTAGATCTCGGCGATGATCTCGTTTGAGTAATAGTCCTGGGAGCCGATCACCAGGGTGTCGGAGGATTTCGTGTCGTCGTTTTTCCCCTCGATGTTCGAGGCGCTGCCGCAGCCCACCAGGGCCAGGGCTGCTGCAATTCCGAGTGCTGCAAGCTTGGTCTTGGATGTCATCGGGACTCCTTCGCAGAAGCGATTTGGGTACTTGGGTCGAGTTTTCGGATGATCGAACGCTTGGCCTGGACCAGCAGCAGGTCCAGGACGAGCGCCAGGACGACGACCAGCAGCGCGCCGCCGATCATCTGGGCGTAGTCGCGGGTCTTGAGACCGGTGAAGAGGAACCGCCCCAACCCCACATCGGCGGTGTAGGCGGCGAGCGTCGCCGTGGCGACGACCTGGAGGGTGGTCGATCGCAGCCCTTCGAGAAGCAGCGGAACGGCGGCGGGCAGCTCCACCTGGGTGAGCACCTGCCACGAGGACAGGCCGATGGCGCGGGCCGCGTCCACCGTGACCGGTTCGGCCGAGGTGATCCCCGAGTAGGCTCCGGCGAGCATCGGGGGAATGGCCAGCACAAGCAGCGCGCAGAAGGGCGCCACCAGCCCCAGGCCGGACCACAAACCGACCAGGGTCAGCAGACCGAGGGTCGGGAGGGCACGCGCCGATGCGGTGACCATGGGAACCACCGCCACCCCGCGCCGCGTGTGGCCGATGGCCACCCCGGCCGGGAACGCCAACACGCAGGCCACGACGACCACGGCGAGGGTGAAGTAGAGGTGTTGCTGCAGTCGTGACGAGATGCCGCTGGCCCCGCCCCAGTTCTCGGGTGTGAACAGCCAGCCGAGGGCGTCGAGGAACAGATTCATGCCGTCACCTGCTTCCGTTTGCGGAGCCACGGGGTCAGGGCCCTGCCAAGCAACACGAGGAGTAGGTCGAAGACCAGGGCCAGCAGCAGGGTCGCACCGAGCCCGGTGAGCAGCGATTCGACCAGTTGTCGCTGGAAGCCGTCGGTGAACAGGGTGCCGAGCGACTGCACACCTACCAGCGCGCCGACCGTGACCAGGGACACCGTGGAAGCGGCCACCACGCGCAGCCCCGCGATCAGCACCGGCACGGCGAGCGGCATCTCCACCTGCCAGAATCGCCGCCACGGATCGACCCCCAGGGCGTTCGCGGCCTCGACGACATCCTCGGGCAGGGAACGGAAGGCCTCCGCAACCTGGGTGACGAGCACCGATATCCCGTACAGGGTGAGGACGATCACCATGTTCAGCGGGGAACGCACCGGCACCCCCAGGATGACCGGGATCACCACGAGCATAGGCAGGGAAGGAACCGCGTACAGGAGGGAGAAGGCACCGAGCAGAAGTCCTCCGAAGCGCCGGGTTGCGACCGCCAACCGGGCCAGCGGTACCGACAGCACGGCGGCCGCGACAATGGCGCCCAGCGAGAGCAGGGTGTGGATCAAGAAGTAGCTGCCCACCTGCCCCAGGTTGTTGATCAACCAGTTCACGACGACTCCCTGTCCCGGCTTCCCCCGTCGTCGCCGGCCCGGAGGGAGCCCAGGGGCCGCCCCTCGGCGTCGATCACGAGCCTGGAACCGTTGCGTTCGATGGTTCGCAGCTGGCGGCGGCCTGCATCAGCCCCGACGAAATCGGCGACGAACTCATCGGCCGGGCTGGAGAGCAGTTCCTCCGGGGTGCCGACCTGCGCCAGGACGCCGCCGGTGCGCAGCACCGCCACCTGGTCGCCCAGGAGGAAGGCCTCGTCGACGTCGTGGGTGACGAAAAGGATGGTGGTTCCCAGGCGCCGCTGCAGGTCTCGCAGTTCCCGCTGCAGGTCGGCGCGGACCAGTGGGTCGAGGGCACCGAAGGGTTCATCCATGAGCAGAACCTTGGGGTCGTTGGCGAGCGCCCGGGCGACTCCGACGCGCTGCCGCTGCCCGCCGGAGAGCTGCGACGGAAAACGCCCGGCCAGGTCGTGGTCGAGCCCGACCATGTCCATCAGTTCCAGGGCATGCTCGCGCGCCTTGGCCTTGGGAACCCCGTCGAGGATCGGGACCGTGGTGATGTTGTCGACGACGCGGCGGTGCGGAAACAGCCCGCCGTCCTGCAGGACGTAGCCGATGGAGCGTCGCAGCGCCACCGTCGGCTGCACCGCGACATCCTCCCCGGCCAGCAGCACAACACCCGAGGTCGGCGCAACCATCTTGTTGACCATCCGCATCAGGGTGGTCTTGCCGGATCCGGACGAGCCCAGCAGCACGGTCGTGGAGTGCTCGGCGACGTCGAGGGTGATGCCCCCGACCCCGACGGTGCCATCCGGATAGATCTTCTGTACGTCCTCGAACCGGATCATGATTCAGCTCCGTTCTCGTGGAGGACCCGGACGACCTTCTTGCCGGGCCTGGAGTGGTCCATGTCCTCGTGGGCGAGCCTGGCTTCCTCCAACCCGCGATACGTCGTCAGAGGTGGCGGCGAGGCGGTTCCGTCGGCCAGCGCGTCCAGGTACTCCTGCAGCACCTCGGGGGGTAGGTCCTTGGCCTCCCCGGAGTAGGCCGTGAGCCTCACTCCGTTCGGGATCCAGTCCATCGGGTTGAACTCCGCTATCGACCAGTGGTCCGAGACCATCCCGGTGAAACAGACGACACCCCCGGGCCTCGTGGCCCTCAGCGTGTCGCCCAGAACGTTCACGCCGACCAGTTCCACCGCCGCGTCCACTCCGCGCCCATCCGTGAGGGCGAGAACCTGCTGTGACACCTGCCCGTCATCGATCACGACCTGCGCGGCTCCGGCCTGTTTGAGAAGGCCGGCGTTTGCCTCCTTGCGTGTCGTGGCAATCGTCTCGACGCCGCGGAGCCGGGCGAGGGCGAGGCACATCAGGCCGATGGAGGAGGTTCCTCCCCGGATCAGAAGCGTGTCCCCCGCCTTCACCCCTGCCCCGGTGGTCAGGGAGCCATGGGCGGTCTGAAGCATCTCGGGCACCGCCCCGAGGATCTCCCAGTCGAGTGCGGAGTCGAACCGGACGACTATCGGTGCGGGAACGCAGGTGTATTCGGCGTATCCGCCGTCGAAGAGTCTCCCCATGCCCCCCATCAGCGCGGCGACCTGCTGTCCTGGGGCGAATTCTCCGCCGGGAGCGGCCACGACGGTGCCCACGGCCTCCAGGCCGGGGACCCGTGGAAAGGATCCGAAAGATCCCAGCCCCCGGCGGAAATGCTGTTCGGAGCGGTTCACCCCGAAGGCCTCTACCCGGATCAGCACCTCTCCGGAGCGTGGGATCGGGCGGGGAAGTTCCCGGACCTCCAGAGCCTCGGGACCACCCGGGGTCTCAATGACGACGGCGTGCATGGTGGAGGCCATCACAGGCTCCTTTCACGGACGGGACTGCCCTGGTTGGCATCGTCCGGGCTGGTTTTCCGGACGTCCGGATGATTCATGGGGTCGGCTCCGTTCTCGTTGGTCAGGGCGACGAAACCGCCACCGGGCAGGGGTTCGTCGAGACGGGCGCCCTGCATGGCCGGGACGACGTCGGCCCGCTGGCTTGCTCCGGCGGCCACCCGGGTCAGGTTCCGGGTGAGAACCACCAGCTCCTCGTGACGGAATCCGGCGAGCACGGTGCGCAGGGTGTCCTCGAAGGCTCCGGCCGCACTCTCCATCCGCACCCGCCCCTTGTCGGTGAGGCTCAGACGGCAGGAGCGCCGGTCCTTGGGGCAGGGGGTCCTGACCACGAGCCCGTCACCGACCAGGCGATCGACGAGCCGCGAGGCCGCGCCGACCGTGGTGTGCTGGCGCCGGGCGATGTCCTGGACCCGGGGGCCACCGTCGGCTGCTGACGCGTCGATCTGCTTCAGGACGAGATAACGCGCCAGGGTAGCGGAGTTCGCGGTTCGCCAGAGAGCCTTCTCGAGCCGGTTCCACAGCGCCACCTCCGCGTGCAGGAGCGCTTCGAAGAGGGCTCCGTGATCCCCGAGGGGCTTTGCTGTCTCCTTCACCCAAGAAACATTACATGTAACTCAATTACATGGAAAGCATCTGGTTGGATCCGAGACGATTGAACTCCGGAAACAGCAACGCCGGCTGGGCCGTGAGAACCCAACCGGCGTCGCGGAGTGCGCCCCGTCAGGACAGCGACCCGTAGGTCGTCTTGGCCTTCTCCAACGCGGCGACATACCCCGCACGCTCGTAGGCGTCGGCCGGGGTGCGGCCCGGCACGGCCAGCATGCCACGGGCCTGGTCCAGGGTGAGCCGCCTGCCGTCGAGCCAGGATTCGAGACCCTCGACCAGGCGGGTGGCGTGCTCGACGCCGTGACGCACCAGCGCCGAGGTGGTGCAGACCACATCGGCCCCGGCCAGCAGGTGTTTCACGACGTCCCCGGGCTGGTCCACCCCGGACGAGGCCGCTAGCGAGGCCTCCACGTGGTCGCGCAGCACCGCGATCCAGGTGCGCGGCAGGCGGGCGTCCACGGGCGAACTCAGCGTCACCCCGCTGACCACCTCCAACCGATCCAGGTCGATGTCGGGTTGCAGGAACCGGTTGAACAGCACCAGACCATCGGCCCCGGCCCGGTCGAGCCGCTGGCACATCGCACCTACCGACGAGAAATACGGGCTGAGTTTCACCGCCACCGGGATGCTCACCTCCGACTTCACGGCCCGGAGAATGTCGAGGTGACGCTGCTCCACCTCTTCACCTCCCAGGGTGAGGTCACCCGGGACGTAGTAGATGTTGAGTTCCAGCGCGGCCGCCCCGGCGTCCTGCAGGCTGCGCGCCGAGTGCACCCATCCCCCGCGGGAAGCGCCGTTGAGGGAGGCGATCAGCGGCACGTCGATGGCCTGGGCACCCTTCTCGACGAGCCGCAGGTAATTCGCGACCGCATCAGCCTCTGCACGCGGCACCTCCGGGAAGAAGCTGATGGCCTCCGGGGTTATGTCGGCGAACTGCTCCTCCAGCTCCACCAGGCGCTCCGCGTCCCGGAGCAGCTGCTCCTCGAACAGGGAGAACATGGTCACGGCACCGAGTCCCGCATCCGCCAGCGCCTTGATGTCCTCGACGCTCTGGCTCAGCGGCCCGGCTGAGGCAATGACGGGGTTGCGCAGTTCCAGCCCCAGGTAGCTGCTCCTCAGATCTGCCACGATTCCTCCTTGCGCGGGTCGGCGGCGAACTTCTCCGCGCCCCGGAGCGCCAGCTCCTCGTACTCGGCCCAGCGCCGGTCCACCTGCGCCTGGGCGATGTCGATGAGACGATTGGCCTCCTCCGGGTCGGCGGCGCGCAACACCTTGTAGCGCAGTTCGGCGTCCTGGTACTCGCGCAGCCTCAGGCGCGGCCGGGGGCTGTCGAGCAGGAACGGATTGCCGCCGTTCTCCCGGATCACCGGGTTGTAACGCATCAGCGGCCAGTGCCCGGAATTGACGGCCCGGTACTGCTGCTCCAGGCCCTTGCGGGTGTCGATGCCGTGGGCGATGCAGTGGCTGTAGGCGATGATCAGGCTCGGCCCCTCGTAGGCCTCCGCCTCGCGGAACGCCTTCAAGGTCTGCTGCGGGTCCGCACCCATCGCCACCCGGGCCACGTACACCGACCCGTAGGCCATCGCCTGCATGGCCATGTCCTTCTTGTTGGTGTGCTTGCCCGCGGACGCGAACTTCGCGACAGCCCCCAGCGGGGTGGATTTGGACGCCTGGCCTCCCGTGTTGGAGTACACCTCGGTGTCCAGCACCAGCACATTGACGTTGCGGCCCGAGGCCAGCACGTGATCGACACCGGAGGAACCGATGTCGTAGGCCCAGCCATCGCCGCCGACGATCCACACGGAACGCCGCAGCAGATGGTCGCAGACGCTCTTGAGGTCCTCGATCTTCGGGCCCTCCAGCTCCGCCAGCCGCGCCTTGAGACGGTCGACCCGGGCGGCCTGCCGGGCCAGACCCGATTCCATGCGCTGCTTCGCGGCCAGCAGCGAATCGATCAGTTCGTCGTCGTCGATCTCGGGGCGCAGCTCCTCCAAGAGGCGGCGCGCCATGTCCCGGTGCAGGTCGGCGGCCAGCCGGAGCCCGAGCCCGAACTCGGCGTTGTCCTCGAACAGCGAGTTCGACCACGCCGGCCCGCGTCCCCGGGCGTTCTTCGCCCACGGGGTGGTGGGCAGGTTGCCACCGTAGATCGACGAGCAGCCGGTGGCGTTGGCGACGGTGACGCGATCCCCGAACAGCTGGGTCAGCAGCTTCAGGTACGGGGTTTCACCGCACCCGGCACAGGCCCCGGAGAACTCGAACAACGGCTCCAGGAACTGGGTGCCACGGACGGTGCCGAAGTCCACGTTGCGGCGGTCGTTGAGCGGAATGGTCTCGAAAAACCTGACCGCTTCCTTCTCCTTTTCCCGTTCCAGCACCGGCTCCAGATTGATGGCGCGCCGGTTCGGCTGCCCGGCGGGCCGCACGGGACAGGCCTCCACGCACAACCCGCAGCCTGTGCAGTCCTCGGCGTAGACCTGCAGCGTGTAGCTGGTGTCGGGCAGTCCCGCGGCGTCGAGCGGTTGGCTGAGGAAACCATCGGGGGCGTTCTCGGTCACCTCGGAGGGGTAGTACTTGGCTCGCAGCACGGCGTGCGGACACACGAAGGAACAGTTCCCGCACTGGATGCAGGCCTCGTTGTCCCACACCGCGATGATCTCGCTGATGTTGCGTTTCTCGTAGCGGGTGGTCCCCGACGGATAGGCACCGTCGACGGGCAGCGCCGAGACCGGCAGCTCGTCACCGCGCCCGGCCAGCATCGTCGCGGTGACCTCCCGCACGAACGGCGGGGCATCCGACGGGACGGGCGGGATCAGGTCCCGCTGCCCCGTCGCGCTGGCGGGCACCTGGACCTCGTGCAGGTGGGCCAGGGAGGCGTCGACCGCCTCGTGGTTCTTCTGCACGATGGCCATCGACTTGCGGGCGTAGGTCTTGGTGATGGCGGCCTTGACCTTCTCGATTGCCTCTTCACGCGGCATGATGCCGGAGATCGCGAAGAAACAAGTCTGCAGCACCGTGTTGGTGCGCGACCCGAGGCCCGCGGCCCGCGCGACCGCGGAGGCGTCGATGACGTGAAGGGAGATGCCCAGCTCTACGATCCTGTCCTGCATCGGGCGCGGCAGCTGTTCCCACACCTGATCCGCCGGATAGGGCGAGTTGATCAGCAGCGTCGCACCGGGCTGGGCGAACTCCAGCACGTCCACCCGCTCCAGGATCGACCAGTGATGGCAGCCGATGAAGTTCGACCGGGTCACCAGATACGGCGCCTGGATCGGGTTGGGGCCGAATCGCAGATGCGAGACGGTGCGTGAACCCGACTTCTTGGAGTCGTAGACGAAGTAGCCCTGGGCGTAGGTCCCGGGGTCGGAACCAATGATCTTGATGGTGTTCTTGTTGGCTCCGACGGTGCCGTCCGAACCCAGCCCGTAGAACACGGCGCGGTGGGTCTGCGGATCGAGGAGTTGGAAGTCGGGGTCGACATCGAGGGACAGGTGGGTGACGTCGTCGTTGATGCCCACCGTGAAGCGCGGCCGGGGACGGTCCTTCGCCAGCTCGTCGTAGACCGCCTTGGCCATGGCGGGGGTGAACTCCTTGCTGGACAGGCCGTAGCGGCCGCCGGTCAGCACCGGCATCACCTCTCGGTCCCCGCGGGCCACGGATTCCCCGATGGCGGAGGAGACGTCGAGGAACAGCGGCTCGCCCCCCGATCCGGGTTCCTTGGTGCGGTCCAGGACGGCGACCTTCCGCACGGTGGCGGGCAGCGCGGCCAGGAGGTGTTCTTTCGGGAAGGGCCGGTAGAGCCGCACGAACAGGGCACCCACCTTTTCCCCCGCCTCGTTGAGGTGCTTGACCACAGGGATCATCGTCTCTATCCCCGAACCCATGATCACCACCACCCGGTCGGCCTCGGGATGGCCGTGGTACTCCACCAGGGAGTAGTGACGGCCCGAGATCTCCTCGAAGCGTTCCAGGACCTCGGTGAGGATCCCGGGCACGGCGTCGTAGTAGCGGTTCGCGGTCTCGCGGGACTGGAAGTAGGTGTCCGGGTTCTGCGCGGTACCCCGGATGAACGGGTTTTCGGGGCTCAGCGCCCGGGCGCGGTGTTCGCGGATCAGGTCGGTGGGAACCAGTTCACGCAGCTGATCGTCGGTGAGTTTGACGAGGGTGTTGAGTTCATGACTGGTGCGGAAGCCGTCGAAGAAGTGCACGAACGGCAGCCGGGCGCGCAGGGTCGCCAGATGCGCGACGGCCGCCATGTCGTGGGCCTCCTGCACCGACGCGGAGCTGAGCATGCAGCAGCCCGTCTGGCGTATGGCCATCACGTCCTGGTGATCACCGAAGATCGACAGGCCCTGCGCGGCCAGGGAACGCGCCGCGACGTGGAAGACCGTGGAGGTCAGCTCCCCGGCGATCCGGTACATGTTGGGGATCATCAGCAGCAGGCCCTGCGAGGCGGTGAAGGTGGTGGACAGGGCCCCGCCCTGGAGGGCGCCGTGCATGGCTCCGGCCGCGCCTCCCTCGGACTGCATCTCGACGACGGTGGGCACAGTGCCGAAGACGTTCCTGCGCCCGTGGGAGGACCACTCGTCGGCCAGTTCGGCCATGGTGGAACTGGGGGTGATCGGGTAGATGGAGCAGAGTTCGCTCAGCCGGTAGGCGACGTCGGCGGCGGCCTCGTTGCCGTCGATGATGGTGCGCTGGTTCATCGCTGGCCCTCCGGGATCATCTCGATGGCGTGCACGGGGCACTGCTCGTAGCAGGTGGCGCATCCGGTGCAGCGTTCGTAGTCGAAGCGGTACCGGTTGCCGGGCCCGAGTTTGATGACGGCGTCCTCCGGGCAGGCGCCGTAGCAGCCGTCGCACTCGAAGCAATTGCCGCAGGACAGGCAACGCCGGGCCTCGAACTCGGCCTCCTTCGGGCTGAGGCCCGCGACGATCTCACCGAAGTCGGACACGCGCGTCTCGGGGGCCTGCTCGGCCTGGACCCGCCGGGTATGACCGCCGAAGTACCACAGGTTCATCTGGTCGAGGTGGACGAGCGGGTGTTTCGGGTCGCGCGGGGCGACGTCGAGGTTCAGCCACTTGTCGATGCAGCGGGCCGCTTTCTTGCCGTGCCCGACACCGACGGTGACGGTGCGTTCGCTCGGCACCATGTCGCCTCCCGCGAAGATGCCGGGAACGTTCGTCATGAGGGTGTCGGGATCGACCCGCACCACGTCCCGGTCGAAGATCATGCCGGGGATGGCGTGGAGGAAACCGGTGTCGGCCTCCTGCCCGACGGCCAGGATCACGGTGTCGGCGGCGAGTTTCTCGAATCGCCCGGTGCCGTGCGCCCTGCCCTCCTCGTCGAGTTCCATGATCTCGACGGTCAGGTCCTCCTCACCCATCTCGGTGATGGTCCGCAGCCAGTTCATCCTCACCCCCTCCTGCTCCGCGCTCTCGCGTTCCTCGGTGTGGGCGGGCATCTGCTCCACGGTGCGGCGGTAGACGATCACCGACTCCTCGGCGCCCAGGCGACGGGCCACGCGGGCCGCGTCCATGGCGGTGTTGCCGCCGCCGTAGACCGCGACCCGGCGTCCGATGACGGGCCTCTCGCCCTTGGCGACGTCACGCAGGAAGCTGACTGCGTCGACCATCCTGGTGGCGTCGGCCGAGGGAATATCCACGCGTTTGGACAGGTGGGCACCGATGGCCACGAACACCGCGTCGAAACGACCCGCCACCTGCGTGGCGAGCAGGTCGGTGACCGGCGTGTTGTTGCGGATCACCACCCCCATGTCGGTGATGCGCGCCACCTCGGCATCCAGGACGTCGCGAGGCAGCCGGTACTCGGGGATCCCGTAACGCATCATGCCGCCGGGGGCGTCGGCGGAGTCGTGGATCTCCACCTCGTGACCGAGGCGGCGCAGGTGGTAGGCGGCTGACAGCCCAGAGGGCCCGGCGCCGATGATCAACACCCGCCGCCCGGAGTCGCGGCTCGGCGTCTCGAACCGCCAGCCGTGCTCCAGGGCCAGGTCCCCCAGATAACGTTCGACCGAATGGATGGAGACGGCCGCGTCGAGATCCTTGCGGTTGCAGGCCGTCTCGCAGGGGTGGTAACAGACACGGCCGTGAATGGCCGGGAAGGGGTTGTCGGCGGTGAGCTGCCGCCAGGCCGCCTCGTGCTGACCCGCTTTTATCAGGCGCAACCACTCCTGGATGTTCTCCCCCGCAGGGCATCCCGCATTGCAGGGGGGCAGCATGTCCAGGTAGATGGGCCGCCTGGATCGCACCGGGGCGACCCGCCCCGTGGTTGTCAACAAATTGGGCAGACCAGTCACATCATCGCGCTCGGTCATGGTTTCCCTCCGTCGCTACGACTATTCCCGTCAATAGTAGGACGTCTAAGGGACACCATGCCCCGTAAATTCGCGAGAAAAACCGCACCTATTGAAGCAAGGGCGTACTAAGATCCCCCGCTCCGATTCAGTCGGCGGATCCCTCCCGCACCTTCTCCTTGAGCTTCTCCGGATCGAGTTCCTTGACCTGCTTGACGAGATCGTCGACCTGGGCCCCGTTCAGCAGGCCGCTGTGCCTGAACACCAGAACGCCGGCACGGAAGGCCATGATGGTGGGAATGGACTGGATGTCGAGGGCGAAGGCCAGGTCCTGTTCGGCCTCGGTGTCCACCTTGCCGAAGACGACCCCGTCGTGGCGCCCGGAGGCCTCCTCGAAGATCGGCCCGAACCGGCGGCAGGGCCCGCACCACGAGGCCCAGAAGTCGACGAGCACGACATCGGTCCCCTCGATGGTGGAGCCGAAGTTCTCCTTGGTCAGATTTGTGGTTGCCATGTTTCCTCACTAGGGGGTTTCGTTGTTCACTCCACCCAACGAAGACTCCACCCCATTTATTCCCCCTGGGGTATGAGTGGTCAATGGGAGGCGACGAAGAGCAACTCCGCGACCGCCTCGTCCACCGTGACCGCCTCGTCGCCGAGACAGAACCGGAGATCGATCCCCACGCGGCGCACCACGAACTCCACCCCCGGCCGGAGCCCCAGCGCGGCGAGAGCCGAGAGCACCTCCGCGTCGGCCTGGAGGTTCTCGCTCATCCGTTCCATGGTGACGGTCACCTCGCCCCGGTTCGGAACCACCTCCGACAACGGCACAACCCCCTCCCGGAAGGGCACGTGATCGTGGTCGAGTCCGAGATCCCTGAGCCCGGGGATGGGATTGCCGTAGGGGGAGCGGGTCGGCGATTCGAGGATCCCGAGCAGCCGGCGTTCAACTTCGTCCGAGATGACGTGTTCCCAGCGGCAGGCCTCGGCGTGCACCTTCTCCCATTCGAGACCGATCACGTCCGTGAGCAGGCGTTCCGCCAGCCGGTGTTTGCGCATCACGTCTCGCGCCAGCCGGGCGCCCTTCGGGGTGAGTTTGATCGTGCGGTCGGCCTTGACCGTGAGCAGGCCGTCACGCTCCATCCGCGCCACCGTCTGGGAAACGGTGGGGCCGGACTGGTGCAGGCGCTCGGCGATCCGGGCCCGCAGCGGCGGTACTCCTTCCTCCAACAATTCATACACCGTACGCAGGTACATCTCCGTGGTGTCGATCAGCTCGCTCATGCCACTCACGCCTCCTTTGACGCAATGTTAATGCGGTTTCGCGACACGGGACCCCGTAATCGCAGCGCACCCCCAGAAAATCCAAACACACGGGTGCAAAGATGTATTCCGTGACACACAACCCTGACAACAGGCCCCTGATCGGCCGGCTCGTGAGACTCGATCCCACCCGGCCTGCGGACGAGGCAGAACTGGTGGAGGCACTGGACGATCCGCGCGTGTTCGCGCTCGGCTTCGCAGGTGGGGCCGGTGACCGGGCCGCGGCCATCGCCCGCCTGATCGCCACGGCGGGTGAGGACCGGGCCATGTACACCATCCGGTTGACCGGTGACACTCGTTTCGGCCCGGCGGGCGAGGTGGTCGGAACCACGTCCCTGGGTGATCTCGAACCTCGGGCGCAGCGCGCCCACGCGGGCTGGACGGCGTACCGGCCCGCCCTGTGGGGCAAGGGGCTGAACGCGGAGGTGAAGCTCCTGCTGCTGGGGCACGCCTTCGAGGACTGCGGTTTCGAGCGGGTGAAGCTCCAGACCGACTCCATCAATCAGCGTTCCAGGGACGCGATCGCCCGGTTGGGGGCCGTGCAGGAGGGGGTGCTGAGACACCACCAGCCTCGCGCCGACGGTTCATGGCGTGACACCGTGGTCTTCTCGATCCTCTCGGCAGAGTGGCCGACGGTGCAGGCCGGTCTGGAATCGAGAGTGCGGGCCACCCTCGCATCCCTGACCGCTCAGGGGTCCTGACGCCCACGAACCGACCCAACCAACTACCCCCGAAGCTGGTTGAGCCAGCACGTGAGCGCCAGCGAACGGCTGAGTCGAAACCACTACTTACACCCGGTGAGTAGAACCCAACCCCAAAACCCCCACCACGGTCACCATGGTTTCAACACGACCAGCTCGCAGAGCTCGCGGGTCGGCTCAACCGGCTTTGGCGCTTCTCAGCGGATGCGTTCCCCCCGCCGCCAGACCTGCTGCAACTCTCCCGCGTCATCCACGACGCAGATGTCGGCGCGTTTGCCGGCCTCCAGGGTTCCGACCTCCTTGAGCCCGTGCCAGCGGGCCGGGGTGGTGGCCGCGATCCGGGCGGCCTCGGGAATGCTCAGCCCCACCCGGCCGACGACGAAACTGAACGCCCTGGCCATGGTCAGGGTGGAACCCGCGATGGAGCCGGGGGTGCCGTCGGCGGTGACCAGCCGGGCGGTTCCGTCCCGGACCTCCACCTCGAGTTCACCCAGCAGGTAGCGTCCGTCGCCCTGGCCGGTGGCGCCCATGGCGTCGGTGACCAGGCAGATGCGATCGGTACCGGCGGCATCGATGGCCATCCGCGCGATCACGGGCCGGTGGTGGATTCCGTCGCAGATCAGCTCACACATCACGCGGTCGTCGGTGAGCAGCACGGGCACGGGACCGGGTTCGCGGTGGTGGATGGAACGCATCGCGGAGAACAGGTGGGTGGCGATGCAGGCCCCCCACCCGATGGACGCGGCCGTGACGTGCTCGTCGGCGTCCGAGTGCCCGAAGGCCACCTTGACGCCCGCCCGCGTGAAACGCCGGGTAGCGGTTTCTCCCCCGTCGCGTTCGACGGCCAGGGTGACCATGCGCAGCGCCGGCCCGCCCGCCGATATGAGCCGTTCGACGAGCTCCGGTTCGGGGTCGCGCAGCAGGCCGGGATCGTGCGCGCCCCTCCGGGCCTCGGACAGGAAAGGACCCTCGAGGTGGATGCCGTCGAGCTCACCGGATTCAACGATCCCGCGCAGCACCCGGCACTGGGCCTCCAGTTTCTCGATGGGTTCGGTGACGGTGGAGGCGAACAGCGTGGTGGTTCCCTGGGAGCGGTGATACTCGATGGCACGCAGGTTGGCGGCGGGATCCGGGTCACCGAAGCTGACACCGACCGCGCCGTGGCAGTGGGTGTCGACGAAACCCGGCACCGCCCAGGAATCGCCGGTTCCCCCTCCCGGGGTGATGGCCACCACCCGGCCGTCGGCGATCTCGATGACCGCTTCCTCGATCGTCCCCTCCGGCGTCACCGCCCGGCCGACCCGCAGTTTCGTCATGCCACCATCCAAGCACCGGTTTTCCTCCCAACCGCTGAACCGCACAGTCCGGTTTGTCAGATACGTGGGAGAATTCGGGGGTGATCATCATTCCCGAAGACCTCCTCCCCGCAGACGGCCGTTTCGGTTCGGGTCCCGCCAAGGTACGGCCCGAGGCTTTGGAATACCTCTCGCTGCGTGGCGACGTGCTGGGCACCTCGCATCGCCAAGCACCCGTGAAGCAGCTCGTCGCGACGGTTCAGGAGGGGCTGCGGGAGCTGTACCGGCTGCCGGAGGGATACCAGGTGGTGCTCGGCAACGGGGGATCCACCGTGTTCTGGGACGTCGCGGTCTGTTCCCTGATCGAGCGGCGCTCCGCGCATGCCGTCTTCGGGGAGTTCACCCGCAAGTTCGCGCGCGCCGCCGCGGCGGCCCCGTTCCTGGCCGACCCGGCCATCACACAATGCGATCCGGGGGCCGTGGTCCTACCCGCCCAGGAGGACGCTGACGTGGTGGCGTGGGCGCAGAACGAAACCTCCACGGGCGCTGCCGCCCCGGTGGAACGGATCGGCGACGGCCTGGTGTTGATCGACGCCACGTCGGCTGCGGGTGGGATGGCCGCCGACATTTCACGCACGGATGTCTACTACTTCGCCCCGCAGAAGAACTTCTCCTCGGACGGGGGTTTGTGGGTGGCGTTCTGCTCCCCGGCCGCGCTGGAACGCGCGGGACGGATCGCCGCCTCGGACCGTTGGATCCCGGAGTCGTTGAACCTGGATGTCGCGGCCTCGAACTCGGCCAAAAACCAGACCCTCAACACACCGGCCATCGCGACCCTGTTGCTGCTCGAGGACCAGATCAACTGGCTGCTGGGCCTGGGCGGGATCGACGCCGCCGAGGAACGCTGCCGCCGGATGAGCGATCACCTGTACGGCTGGGCGGAGGCGTCGTCGTACGCGACCCCGTTCGTCACCGACCCCGCGCATCGCTCCCCCGTGGTCGCGACCATCGACCTGGTTCCCGGGGTGGATGCCACCCGGGTGATAGCCGAGCTGCGCCGCAACGGGATCGTGGACGTCGACCCCTACCGCGCGCTGAAACGCAACCAGTTGCGGATCGGAACCTACGCATCCGTCGACCAGGCCGACGTGGAGGCTTTGACCGCCTGCATCGACCACGTCGTGGAGAGGCTGTGAGAAAGTAGCGGTTTCCTACTTCTTGCGGAAGAAGACCACGGCTCCCAGGGCCAGGGCCAGCACCGCGGCGGCCGCGATGGCGAGGCGGGTGCCGCCCCGCGCCGGCTGGGTGGTTTTTTCCTCGGGACCTTGCGTGGTGGTCTCCTGCGATGTGGGTGAGGCACTGTTCCCGGGGCTCTCGGATGGCTCCGGGGATGGCGTTGAAGACGCCTCGCCCGACGGCGAGATCGTGACGGTGCTGTTGGAGGTGGGTACGGCTTCCTCCCGCAGCTGCGGCCCAGCCCCCACCAGCATCTTGTCCCCGCTGAACGTGGTGATGGACTCCCCGTCGGGGGCGCCCTGATAGGTGAGAGTGGCGCGGGTTTCCCAGCTGGATGCGTCGATGACCTGCACCCCAGACCCGGTTCGCAGCGCCATGGTGACACCGTCGGAGAGAAAGACCCCGTCGGTCACCCCCGCTGGGGCGTCGGAGGCACGGCTCAGCTTGTTCACCCCCGAGCGCGACGGCTCCAGCTCGGCGTAGTAGATGCCGGGGTTCTCACCCGCTGTCACCACGTAGATGCGGCCCCTGCCCGAGACCAGCACCGACTTGGCGTCGTGCGACCCGTCCGGGTAGCGGAAGTCGTAGGAGTTGTAGGACTGGTTGCCGACCTCGAGCGGGAGCTTGTACACGGTGATCTTGTTGCGTTTGCCCCCGGAATCCCCCACGTCACCCACGTAGAGCGAACCCGAGTACACGGCCAGGCCCTGCACTGACTCGGTCTTGGCGGAGAAACTGACGGCTCCCAGTTTCGTACCCTTGGCGTCCGTGACCAGAACGTTGGTTCCTTCGTTATCGGAGACCGCGAACAGCCGCGACGACTGCGGATCGAAGGCCACCCCCGTCAGGGGGCTGCCTGAATCAGAAATGGTCACGTCGGCCAAGGCCGGGGTCCCCCCCCAAGCCAGGCACGCGGTCGCCGCAGCGACTGCGGCGATGCGTCGAATGGATCTCATGGTGTCGGCCAGCATACTGGGCTTTGCCCTGTAGGCTGTGTTTCATGCGAGCGATGAGGCTCTTCGGCATCCGCATCGACGATGTTCGAGACATCTTCGGCGCCCCACCCGAGGTGGCGGAGGCGCTGACAAGGGTGTTCGCGGAACGTTACCCCGCTCCGGTCATGAAACGCCGCTGGGGGCTGTTCCGCCGCAATCCCGACCTGGAGGTGGATCCCTCACGCCCCCTGATGCGGGACGCGAGCACTCTCCTGGAAGGCGGGTTCGTCCCTCAGGAAAGACTCGGGCAGTGCTGGGAGGTGCTCCTGCTGTGGTTGGAGCACCTGGCCGGCCCCACCACCCGGATCGAGTACCGGCGCCTCGACTCGGTGGAGTTCGATCTGGCGCGCCGGGGCCTGCCTTCGACTCTGTCGGTGACCCGTCTGGGCAAGCGACCGCTGGGCATACCGCTGATGCCGCTGCCGGGGATGCAGGCGGGCTACGGCCACCACGACCACGCCGTGGCCACCCGTGAGGCTCTCGGGGAAATAGACCCGGAAACCTTGGACGAGGCCACGCGAAACGCCGTCGCGCCTCTTCTGGAGTTTCTCCGGAAGTTGTCCGACCGGGAGGACGTCGTCGTGGTGGATCAGGCGATCCCGGAGAAAACGGCCTGATCCACCGGCCGGGGAAGAAACCCGGGCGTTATTCGATCACGATCACCAGGTCCCCGCCGTCGAGTTGCGTGGTGCCGATCAACACCACCCGTTTGACCACGCCCGCGACGGGTGCGTTGATGGCGGCCTCCATCTTCATGGCCTCGATGGTGGCCACCTGATCTCCGGCCGCGACCTCGTCGCCCTCCGCGACGGTCACGGTCACGGCCCCCGCGAACGGTGCTGCGACGTGCCCGCGGTTGCCCGGGTCGGCCTTCTCCGCGGAGGCCACCTCCGATTCGAGGGAGTTGTCGCGTACCCTGACCGGGCGCAGCTGGCCGTTCAGGAGGGTCATGACGTTGCGCCTGGCCCATTTGTCGGGAGCACCGATGGCTTCCAGGCCGAGCAGCAGCGTGACGCCTTTCTCCAGGGTGACGGGGTATTCGTGGCCGGGTTCCATCCCGTACAGGTAGGGCACCGTCGGCAGCACGGAGACGTCCCCGAAGTCGTCGCGTTTCTGCTGGAATTCCCGCGTCGGGCCGGGGAAGAGCAACCGGTTGAGGGTGCGTTGTCGTTCATTGCCCGGGATCTCCAGCAGGGAGAGATCCTCGGGAGCCACTTCCGTGACGCGCGGCGGTTTGCGGCGACCCTCCAGGGCGCGGGTGCGGAACGGTTCCGGCCAGCCTCCCGCGGGTTCACCCAGCTCCCCGTTGAGGAAACCGATCACCGAATCCGGGATGTCGAAGCGGCGCGGCTCCGCGGCGAATTCCGCCGGGTCCGCACCTACCGCCACCAGGTGCAGCGCCAGATCACCCACCACCTTCGACGAAGGTGTGACCTTCGTGGGGCGTCCCAGGATCTTGTCGGCGGCGGCGTACATCGCCTCGATGGCCTCGAACTTGTCGCCCAGGCCGAGCGCGATGGCCTGCTGGCGCAGATTGGACAGCTGCCCGCCCGGGATCTCGTGGCTGTAGACACGCCCCGTCGGCGCCGGAAGCCCCGACTCGAAAGGTTTGTAGACCCTGCGGACCGCCTCCCAGTAGGGTTCCAGATCCAGCACCGCCTCCGGGTCGATGTCCGGGGCGCGGTCGGTGCCTTCAAGGGCCATCAGCAGCGCCGACATGGGTGGCTGTGAGGTGGTCGACGACATCGCCGAGTTCGCGACGTCAACCGCGTCCACCCCGGCGTCGATGGCGGCCATCAGGGTGGCGAGCTGCCCTCCTGTGGTGTCGTGGGTGTGGAGGTGGACAGGCAGCTCGAACCGTTCCCGGAGCGCCGCGACGAGCTTCGCGGCCGCGGCGGGCCGGAGCAGCCCCGCCATGTCCTTGATGGCCAGGATGTGTGCACCCGCGCCCACGATCCGTTCCGCGAGCCGCAGGTAGTGGTCGAGAGTGTAGGTCTTCTCGTCGGGGTCGAGAAGGTTCGCGGTGTAGCAGAGCGCCACCTCCGCCACCGATTCGGTGTCGTGGACCACCGCGTCGATCGCGGGGCGCATCTGTTCGACGTCGTTGAGGGCATCGAAGATGCGGAAGATGTCCACCCCAACCTCCGCAGCCTCCGACACGAAGGCCCGGGTCACCTCGGTCGGGTAGGGGGTGTAGCCGACGGTGTTGCGGCCGCGCAGCAGCATCTGCAGGTTCTGGTTCGGCATCGCGGCCCGCAGTTTCGCGAGGCGCTCCCACGGGTCCTCACCGAGGAACCGCAGCGCCACGTCGTAGGTGGCCCCGCCCCAGCACTCGACGGAGAACATCCCGGGTAGCAACCGCGCCTGCCAGGGAGCCACCGCCACCAGGTCGCGGGTGCGCACGCGTGTGGCGAGCAGCGACTGGTGGGCGTCGCGGAAGGTGGTGTCGGTGATGCCCACTGCTCGCTGCTCACGCAGGGCCTTGGCGAATCCGGCCGGGCCGAGGGCTAGGAGTCGCTGGCGGGATCCGTCGGGGATTTCGCCAGCGGGCAGCGTCCCGGGCAGTTTCGCCGAGGGTTCCAGGGTTGTGGGGGCGGGCCCGTTGGGCTGGTTCACTGTGACGTCCGCGAGGAAGCGGGCCAGTTTGGTGCCGCGATCCGCCGGGATGCGTCCCGTCAGCAGGTAGGGTCTCTCGTCGATGAAGGATGTGGTCACCACGCCGCTGCCGAAGTCCGGATCCTCCAGGACCGCGCGCAGGAAGGTGATGTTGGTCGCGATGCCCCGGATCCTGAACTCTGCCAGCGCACGCCTGGCCCGCACCACGGCATCGCGGAGGCTGCGGCCGCGGGCGGTGAGCTTGACCAGCAGCGAATCGAAGTGGGGGCTGATCTCCACCCCGGTGCCGGTGGTGCCGCCGTCGAGCCGGATGCCCGCGCCGGAGGCGGAACGGTAGGCCCGGATCACGCCGGTGTCGGGGCGGAACGAGTTGGCCGGGTCCTCGGTGGTGATGCGGCACTGAAGGGCGGCGCCGCGGATGCGCAGCTCGTCCTGGCGGATCCCGATCTCCTCCAGGGTCTCCCCCGATGCGATCCGCAACTGCGCCTGCACCAGGTCGATGTCGGTGATCTCCTCCGTGACGGTGTGTTCCACCTGGATGCGGGGGTTCATCTCGATGAACACGTGGCTGCCGGCCCGCGGCCCCGAGGTTTCGACGAGGAACTCGACGGTCCCGGCGCAGGTGTAGTTGATGGCCTTGGTGAACTTCACGGCATCGGCGGTCAGTGCCGCGCGCAGCTCATCGCTGATATGGGGGGCGGGGGCGATCTCCACCACCTTCTGGTGGCGGCGCTGGATCGAGCAGTCGCGTTCGAAGAGATGAACGACGTTGCCCTGGTGGTCGGCCAGCACCTGCACCTCGATGTGGCGGGGCGCCGCGACGGCCTGCTCCACGAAAACCGTCGGGTCTCCGAACGCCCCTTCGGCCTCGCGCATCGCGGCTCCCAGTTCCTCGCTGAAACGGGCGGGGTCGTCGACGCGCCTCATGCCGCGGCCACCACCACCTGCGATGGCTTTGATGAACACCGGGAAACCGATTTCCTCGGCGCCTGCGATCAGCTCGTCGGGGTCGGTGGACGGTGGCGTCGACCTGAGGGTCGGAACCCCCACCCTGCGGGCCTGTTCCAGGGCCCGCACCTTGTTGCCGGCCAGTTCGAGCACCTCGGCGGAGGGGCCGACGAAAGTTATCCCGTTGGCGGCGCAGGCCGCGGCAAGGTCTGGGTTCTCCGAGAGGAAACCGTAGCCGGGGTAGACCGCGTCGGCGCCGGATTCCTTCGCTACGCGAATGATCTCGTCGATGTCCAGGTATGCCTTCACGGGATGATCCCGCTCCCCGATCAGGTAGGACTCGGATGCCTTGACCCGGTGGTCGGCGTTGCGGTCCTCGTAGGGGAAGACGGCAACGGTCCTGCACCCCAGTTCGAAGGCGGCACGGACGGCTCGAACAGCGATCTCGCCTCGGTTGGCGACAAGGACCTTCTGGAACATGCGCCAAGACTAATGGCAACTGGTGGAACCGGTTCAGTCCTCCTGCGGTTCCGCGTCCTGGGCGTGGACGGCGGAGAGCCGGTACAGGCCCCAACCGAGGCAGCTGAAGAGCAGACCGGCGCCCATCACAAGGGCCGAGACCCCGAAGGCCATGACGGAGGTCAGCAGGGAGGCGCGCACAAAGTTTCCGGTCTCCACCATGGTGCGGGTGGTCTGGAGTTGCTCGGCGGTGGCGGTGTCACCGGCGTCCTTGGCCTCCTGGACCTTGGCGCCGAGTTCGGCGTAGGTCAGGCCGTTGCTCGCCGCACGGGTGTGTTGCTTGACCGCCTCGGCCTGGTAGAAGGCGGTGAGGGGGCCCGTCACCTTCGAGCCGGCGAAGGCCGGGGCGTCATTCGCGACGGTGATGTTCTCGGATGCGAGCTGGGTGGAGGTGACCCCCCACGCGAATGCGCCGCAGACGAGCATGAGAACGCCTGCCACGAAAGAAAGGAGACCGGCGAACCTGGCTGATCTCATGATTGTTCCTCTCTCGTCACAGCCCCAACCATCGGGTAGATGATCGTTTAATCAACTGCGTCGGCAACGTTACTCAAGATCTGCCCTGAAACTGCTGTTTCTCTCCTGTATCCCCACCCGCAAGACCAAACGGAGGACATGAACCAGAACCACGCCTCGAGGCAACCGCCCGCGCCAGCGTCCTTGGCCGACTCCCACCTGCACCGCCCTTGACGTGATGCAATGATCCGGCAGCCGTGCCACCGGGGTTCGCGGATGATCCGCCACGTCACGCCGCCTCCGATCACTCCTCGCGCATCCACGTCACCCCACGGGGAACGCGGCACCCTTGGATCGCGGATGAGCCGATCCGCGGTCGTCCCCCTCCAAAACACCACACATCACCCAGATGCCGGGCGTTGTTGACGAAGGACCCGGGCTGATGTCTCAAGACAGCCACCGGAAGACCCATCCCACGAATTTCCGATTCGCGGTTTCCGTCACTTGACAGCAGGAAGAACAATCTCCAAATCAACTCTCCACGACTGTGGGAACCGGAGACACAGACGAACCAGCACTACCTGCAGGACTCCATTCAATGGTATCCAGAGCAGCAACAGCCTCGGCAGGAACAACCGTCTCACCAGGCGCAGACACCAAAGTAATGGTCCAAAGCCCGTCATGACGCCCTATAAACCACTCCTGAAACCTCTGCGGCACCCCATCCTTTGCATGAAGATATTCATGTCCGTAAGCACGCTCACCGGCAATCAACCGATCCGGCAACGCTCGCTCTTCAGTAATACCTGGAATTCCCTGAGCATCACCCATAGATTGATCACGAGTTTTCCTGATATCGATCACAAAATGGTCACCACTCCTCTGGCCGCGATACCTTTTCAGCTCGCGCGTCTCTTCATACTCGACCCGAAGCGATGCGGCCGAGAACCCATCATTCCCATCTGCCGAAACCACACAATGAACAAACCCCCACTTACGCCCCAGAGGAATCATGACCCAACCCTCAGGAGGAACCACATGAAACTCATCAACAGGCCCAACAGTCATGGTCACAACCGACGAAGGATACTCAACCACCCCAGACCCACCTTGGGAACACCCAACCAAACTCGCGGATATCAAAAACGCCAAGAGAACACTTTCCCACAAGCACTTCACACGAGATCTTGCGGACCTTGTTTCAAAGAAAGCCATCATGCGATTCCCCGGGTTCGCGCCTCGTAATGCCTATTTTTTGCCAAGTCAATGGTCTGCAGGTTCTGTTCATACGCTTTAGCATAACTTGGATATTTCTCTTCAATGAATCGCTTAAAAAGCTTTTCTCCCTGGGGCCCATTTCCGAACAGGATTTGAGCGACCCATCCCTTAGCCCCGATTGAACTCGATCCTGCTCACCGTCGCCCCTCCTTCCCGCCACCATTGGCCCACCCCGACCCTAACCGAAACCCAACCACCCTGCCAGAGAAACCAGAAAATTTTCCGGGAGCTGATTCGGGGGGAGTGGTTGGGGGCCCCGGTGGGCTGGGGCGTCACCGACGAGTGGTTTCGACACGGGCTGCTCCTTCGTCGCAGCCCGGCTCAACCAGCTTCGAGGAGGATGTTTCAGGCACGACCTCGCTCATGCAGCTTCAGGGAAGGCGGCTCCTGCGCTGGTCGGCCCGGCCAGCCGCGTGGAGTCCTCGGCGTGGGAGCCCAAGGGGGCGGGCGGCCGGTGTGGCCGCCCGGATCCCCTCCCCACCCGGGCCGGGAGCCCATGGCGCCGTGTCGGCGCCCGGGTTTAGCGTCGGTGTGGCCGCCCGCCCCCTCTACCGGGAAAGCGCGTGATCCGCGGTCAGCCGATGAGGGCCAGCAACGGACCCTGCAGGAAGTAGATGATGAAGAGCGCGGCGACCACGTACATGAGCGGGTACACCCGCTTCGCATGACCGCGGATCACCTTGATGAAAACGTGGGCGAGGAAACCGATTCCGATGCCGACGGTGATGGAGTAGGAGAAGGGCATCAGGATTATGGTCAGGAATGCGGGAATGCCCACCTCGGGATCGCTCCAGTCGACATCGACCACCTGCTCGATCATCAGGAAACCGACGAACACCAACACCGGCGAGGCGGCCTCGGAGGGCACCATGTTGATGATCGGGGACAGGAAGACGGCCACCAGGAAGGCGAGGCCGGTGACGACGGAGGCCAGGCCCGTGCGGGCGCCCTCACCGACGCCCGCCGTCGACTCGACGTAGCAGGTGTTCGACGACACCGACCCGAGGCCGCCGGCCACCGCACCCAGCGAATCGACGAACAGGATCTCGGTGACGTGATCGGGCATGCCGTGCTCGTCCAGCAGCTTGCCCTCGGAACCGACGGCGACGACGGTACCCATGGTGTCGAAGAAGTCGGCTAGCAGCAGCGAGAAGACCAGCACCATCAGACCCAGGAAGGTCGGGAAACTGAAATGACCGTCGACGTAGAAGGCCCCGATCATGTCCACCCGGAACAACAACCCGAGGTCGGGCAGGGAGAAGTTCGTCAGGGAGGGCACGTTCAGCGCCCAACCGCCGGGATTCTCCGCCCCGACATGGGCACCGACGTGACCGATGGCCTCGATGATGATTGCCATCACCGTCGCGGAAATGATGGAGATCAGCATCGCGCCCTTGACTTTCAGCACGTGCAGGGCGATCAACAGTCCCAGCCCGATCACGAACACGAGAATGGGCCAGCCGGTCAGCGACCCGGAGATGCCGAGTTCCACGGGCGGGGAGCCCGCGGGTTTGCGCACCACTCCCGCGTTGATGAGCCCGACGAAGGCGATGAACAGGCCGATGCCGACGGAGATCGCGGTTCGCAGGGTCTTTGGCACGGCCTTGAACACGGCCGTGCGGAACCCGGTGAGCACGAGGATCGCGATCAGGATCCCCTCCCAGACCACCAGTCCCATGGCCTGCGGCCAGGTCATCTGCGGCGCGAGGGTGTAGGCGACGAGGGCGTTCAGTCCGAGCCCCGTCGCGAGCCCCATCGGGAAACGACCGACCATTCCCATGAGGATGGTCATGATCCCGGCTATGAACGCGGTACCGGCGGCCACCATCCCGATCGAGGCGCCGACGGCGGCGGCGTCCACCTGGGTCATGGCCTCGTCGAGGAATTTCGGTGCACCGGAGATCAGGTTGCCGTTGACATCGGTGGCGGTGCCGATGATCAGCGGGTTCAGCGCGATGATGTAGGCCATCGCGAAGAAAGTCACCAGACCGCCGCGGACCTCCTGGCCGATACTGGATCCCCGCTTGGAGATGTGGAAGTGGCGTTCAAGCCAAGAGGCATTCGAGGAAACATCCGGGCTCTCGGAGAGCTTGGCGGTTTTCGGGGATTTCATGACCACGTATCGGGATCATAGACCCGGGGCCACGGGTGAGGGCAACACCCGCGCGGGGTTGAATCAGTCGAATAGCTGTTCGTCGATCCCGATGGTGTCAAACACCGGGGCGGGCAGCTCCCGGGCCCGTTCGGCGGCCACCACGTCGGAGTGTCCTCCGCAGCCGTGTTCGAGGCTGACTACGCGCGCATCCGAGGGCGAGTACTCGTTCGCGCAGGCCCCGAACAGGGTGCCGAGCGATCCGCGCAGCGGCACGAAGTAGCCACATGACGAACAGGTGGCGGGGGCGTGCCTGCTGGATTCGTCGCCGCTGCCCGGGGCACCCGAGAGCCAGCGCTCCGCGGCGGCGTCACGCCCGGCTGCCGAGAGCACCCGTTCCCGGCCGAGCCCCAGTTCGGCCACGGTGGAACGCAGCTGCGCCCATTCCGCCGGGTCGGCGTCGGCGGGCAGGTCAGTCGCGGCGAAACCGGGTTCGAGACGCGGGTCGTTGTCGGGGGTCGCCATGAGCATCCCCGGGCCGATGTCCCCGGGTTGGATGCGCCGTTCCCACGGCACCCAGGCCGGGGCCAGCAGCGCATCGGTGTGGGGAAGCAGCACCACTTCGTTGACGGTGGCGGTCCGCGCCCGGGATGCACGCACCAGCGTCACCGCCCAGTACCAGTCCGGGTAGCCCGCCAGCAGGCAGGCGAAGGAGTGGGTCACCACCCGCTCCCCTTCGGCCACCACCCCTACGTGCTCGCCAACAGCACCTTTCCCCCCGGATTCGACAGCCGCGGCGCGCGCCAAGTCGATCGCGGAGGCGGCAACCGAATCAAGTTTCAGCCTCGCCACTCTCACAGCTCCAGTTCATCGGCCACGCGCCGCAGCACCGCTGCAATCTTCGCGCCGTGTTTGTCGTCTGGGTAGCGGCCGTGCCGGTACCCATTGCCCAGGGCGTCGAGCATCTTGATCAGGTCCTCAATGATCACGGCCATGTCCTGGGCCTTCTTCCGCGACGCCTTGGAAAGCGACGGTGGGGTTTCCACCAGACGCACGGACAGGGCCTGTTCGCCGCGGCGACCCTCAATCACCCCGAACTCCACTTTCTGTCCGGGTTTCAGCGATGTAACCCCCTTGGGTAGCACCCCGGCCCGGACGAAAACGTCACCGCCCCCGTCCTTCGTGATGAACCCGAATCCCTTGTCGGCATCGAAGAAGCGAACTCGTCCGGTGGGCATGGCAGGCTCTCCCTCGTGGTCGTGGCTGGCAGGCAAGTCTATCTCGCCCCGGAGCCGGGGAAAACCCGGGAGAACCTGCGCTCATCGCCCCTGGTCAGATCAGAATGTCGACGACGTGACGGAAGTAGTCGGCGTGGTTCAGCCCAGTGGCGGCGGCCTCGTCGACAACCACGAGGACGCTCGGGTGAAACTGGAGGATCGAGGCCGGACACACCGCCGCCACGGGACCCTCGATCATGGCGGTCACCGCCCGGGCCTTGTGCCGCCCCGTGACCACCATGACGACGTGCCTGGCCTCCATGATGGTCCCCAGCCCCTGGGTCACGCAGTGCGTGGGGACCCGTTCACCCTCGCCGAAGAACCGGGCGTTGTCGGCGCGGGTCTGCTCGGTCAGGGTCTTGACGCGGGTGCGGGAGGCGAACGAAGAGGTGGGCTCGTTGAAACCGATGTGACCGTTGCTGCCGATGCCCAGCACCTGCACGTCCACGCCTCCCGCAGCCGCGATGGCCCGGTCGTACTCGAGGGCGGCGGCGGCCAGGTCGGAGGCGGAACCATTCGGTACACGCACCCGAGTGGGGTCCATGCGCAGCGGCTCGACCACCGTGCGCAGGATGGTCTGCCGGTAACTGAGCGGGTTCTCCGGGTCGATACCCACGTACTCGTCCAAGGCGAAACCGATGCCGCACGAGAAGTCGATCTCCCCCTCCTCCACCCTGCGGGCCAGTTCGTTGTAGAGGGCCAGCGGGGAGCTGCCCGTGGCGAGCCCCAGCACGGGGGTCGTGAGTCCCTCGACCCACCGGAGAACTCGATTCGCAGCGACCTGACCGACCTGCTGCTCGTCGGAACAGATGACTACCTCCATCGCAGGCTCCTTTACCACGCAACCAAAAATGTTCATATTGAACTCAAAATGAACATTACGCCGGGGAAAACTGCACGGCATGCTCAGCAGGTCCTTCTACTTCAATCAATCAACCCCGATGCGCGGCTCCCGCGGGAAGCAACCCGGAGGGACGTGTCCCGGCTTCCCGCTACTCTGGTGCCCATGGCTTCCTGGACTGACGGGGCCGCTTACGCCCCAATCGAGCGGCCGGACGGTTTCGCGGTCCCCGATGTGGCACCGCTGCCCGCCGCAGAGCCCGCCCCGCAACTGACCCCGGGAGCCGTGGCACCCCCGTCCGGTTTCGCGCCGATGCCCCAGGCGGTGGCGCTGGAGGATCTCGGGAAGGAGGAGAAGCTCCGCCGCGACCCCGCGGCGCCCTTCGACGTGTCCTCCGCGCTGATGATGGCCTATGCCGCGGGTTACGGTTCCCGAGATCCGCGGCAGCCCTTCAATGTCGCGACGGTCGGCGGGCCGCAACCGTCGTTGCCCGTTCCGCCCAACCCGACCTCCCGTCTGAATCTGCCGCAAAACCCCTATCAGCCGATGCAGATGGCCCCGTATCCGCAGTACGGGACCAATCCCGTCCCCATGACCCAGGCCCAGCGGGGCATCATGTGCGTCGCCGGCGTCGCCTCCATTCTGGGGGTGTTCCTGCCCTTGGCCCTGCCGATACTGCTGCTGGTAGGGGGCGGGTTGCTGTTCCGGACCAACAAGTCAGGTCGCCAAATCGGGATCGCGTCCCTGATCATCGGGGCCATGTTGACCCTGGCCCTGATCGCGCGGGCACAGTACGTGCTGGACGGGCTGGGCAGGTGGATCGGTCTTGCGCTCGGGATCGCCTGCCTGGCCACGGCCTTCAGCCCAGCGCAGCGCTGACCCGCTCCCACTCGGCGGGGCTCAGCGGCACCGTCGACTCCTCCCGGTCCGCCAGCGCCAAGGGATGAGCGGGATCGGCCATGGCGATTTCGGCCACCCACGGCGGCCAGACCTCTGCCGGCAGGGAGTCGAGCCGCCACCAGCGAAAACCTTTCACGCGTTTCTTCTCGGAGTCTGTCCAACCCATGCTGCTCGGCTCGAAACGTCGCACCCGTGCGAGGAAGAAAAGATCGTCCTGCACCCGGATGCGATCGGAGTAGCCGTGACAGGCCCTGCCCCGGGCAACCGGACCGACCAGGTCGAGGGGGGTCAGCTGCAGCCCGGTTTCCTCCCCCGCTTCCCGGCAGGCCGCCTCCGCAGGGTTCTCCCCGGCGTCGATGCCGCCGCCCGGCGTCACCCACCATGAAGACCCGGGGATGCCGGGGTCGGAGTCGTTCAGCAGCAGCACTTCCTCGCCCGCCAACAGCAGCACCCGGGCGCCGCGCCGCAGTTTGAGGGGACGGGGGTTCACCGCGACCTCCTGACGGCGGCGGTCTGTTCGTCGATCAGCTCCCGCCAGGTGCGCACCAGGTCGGGGTCGACATAGGCCTTGTAGCTGCCTCCGGGACGGGCGGGGCTGCCAATGTGGAAGGCCCGCACCCCGGCGCGGATCAGCCACGGGACGTGTTCGGGTCGCAGCCCTCCCCCGGCCATGATCACCCGCGCGATCCCCGGGTTGGAGCGGGCCCGCTCCAGGAGTTCGTCGAGTCCGTGCTCGACCCCGCGGGCCGAACCTGCGGTGAGCACCTGGTCGAGACGCGGCAGGGTGGCCAGGTCCTCCCATGCGTCGTCGAAGTCCAGACAGTTGTCGACGGCCCGGTGGAAGGTCCAGGCGAAGTCGCCGTCGGCGACGAGCGCGTTGCACACCTCGAGGTCGATGCCCGCGTGGCCGTTCAGGAACCCCAGCACCACCCCGTCGGCGCCCTCGTCCAGGTAGGAGGCGATCAATCCCCGGAGCCGGACGAGTTCGCCCCCGTCGGTGCGGAACCCGGCCCGCAACCGCACCATGGGGCGGATCTGGATGGAGGTCGCGCGGCGCACCTTCGCAACCATCGCGGGTTCCGGGGAGAGCCCGTCCTCGTCCATGGTGCCGAGCAGCTCAACGCGATCGGCCCCGCCCTCCTCGGCGCGCTGCGCATCGGCCGCATGCAGCGCGATCACCTCAAGCAGACCCATACCCCTAGTCTGCCGAGTCCTCCCGCATCCGGTCCACGCGGGGTAAACCACGTACTCCCCGCCCAGTCGGCTCACAGAACCACACGGTCACGCCCCGAGCCGGCGGCTCCTGGCAGGACCCGGGATCCACTCGATCAAGGAAGGTGGAGTGCTATACGTTTCGTGGACAGTGACGAAACGCGTAGCACTCCACATCTAGGATGTGGGCGGGAGCACCGGGACACGACAAAGGGTGGGGCCTCCCGAAGGAGACCCCACCCTCGTGGGTTTCGAGCAGGCGATCAGAAACCGCCCATGCCACCCATCTCGTCCATGCCCGGGGCACCGGCAGCAGCGGGAGCCTTCTCGGGCTTGTCCGCGATGACGGCCTCGGTGGTCAGGAACAGGGCCGCGATGGATGCGGCGTTCTGCAGCGCCGAGCGAGTGACCTTGGCCGGATCGATGATCCCGGCGGCCACCATGTCGACGTACTCGCCGGTCGCGGCGTCGAGGCCGTGGCCCTTCGGCAGACCGGCGACCTTCTCCGCGATGACACCGCCCTCGAGGCCGGCGTTCATGGCGATCTGACGCAGCGGGGCCTGCGCGGCGGCGAACACGATGTTCGCGCCGACCATCTCGTCGTCGTCCAGGCCCTCCACCTTGGCGGCCTTGGAGGCCTGCAGCAGTGCGACACCGCCGCCGGGCACGATGCCCTCCTCAACCGCGGCCTTGGCGTTGCGGACGGCGTCCTCGATGCGGTGCTTGCGCTCCTTCAACTCCACCTCGGTGGCGGCGCCGACCTTGATGACGGCCACGCCGCCGGCCAGCTTCGCGAGGCGCTCCTGCAGCTTCTCGCGGTCGTAGTCGGAGTCGGAGTTCTCGATCTCGCGGCGGATCTGGGCGACGCGGCCCTCGATCTGGGCCTGCGCGCCATTGCCGTCGACGATGGTGCACTCGTCCTTGGTGACGATGACCTGGCGGGCCCTGCCCAGCAGGTCGAGGGTGACGGTCTCGAGCGACAGGCCGACCTCCTCGGCGATCACCTGGCCGCCAGTCAGGATGGCGATGTCGCCCAGCATGGCCTTGCGGCGGTCGCCGAAGCCCGGGGCCTTGACGGCGATGGACTTGAAGGTGCCGCGCAGCTTGTTGACGATCAGGCCGGCCAGGGCCTCGCCCTCAACGTCCTCGGCCACCACCAGCAGCGACTTCCCGGACTGCATGACCTTCTCCAGCACGGGAAGGAGGTCCTTCAGGGAGGAGATCTTGGAGTTGACGATCAGGACGTAGGGATCGTCGAGGGTGGCCTCCATCCGCTCCGCGTCGGTGACGAAGTACGGGGAGATGTAGCCCTTGTCGAAGCGCATGCCCTCGGTCAGTTCGAGTTCCAGCCCGAAGGTGTTGGACTCCTCGACGGTGATCACGCCCTCCTTGCCGACCTTGTCCATGGCCTCGGCGATGATCTCGCCGACGCTGGGATCGGCGGCGGAGATCGACGCGGTGGCGGCGATCTGCTCCTTGGTCTCGACGTCGATGGCCAGCCCGGACAGCTCCTCGGCGATGGCGGCGACGGCGGCCTCGATGCCCTTCTTCAGGGCCATCGGGTTGGCGCCGGCGGTAACGTTGCGCAGACCCTCGCGGACCATTGCCTGGGCCACGACGGTGGCGGTGGTGGTGCCGTCGCCGGCGACGTCATCGGTCTTCTTGGCGACTTCCTTGACCAGCTCTGCGCCGATCTTCTCGTAGGGATCGTCCAGCTCGATCTCCTTGGCGATGGAGACGCCGTCATTGGTGATGGTGGGGGCGCCCCACTTCTTCTCGAGCACGACGTTGCGGCCCTTGGGGCCGAGGGTGACCTTGACCGCGTCTGCGAGGGTGTTCATGCCCCGCTCGAGGCCGCGGCGAGCCTCTTCGTTGAATTCGATGAGCTTTGCCATGGTGTTTCGGGAATCCTCCCGTCCAGCCGGGGCGGGGCCCCGGAATCCTGTTGTCTTGTTCGGCAGGAACAGTGCCCGCGACGGACGGCCCTTGGCCTCACCAACCCTACCAGTAGCACTCGGAGGTCCCGAGTGCCAACTACAGTTTTAGCACTCCACCAAGGAGAGTGCAAAGAACAGGCGTAGATTTCTTGGACATGACCGGTCCGGCGCGGACCCCGTTACCGACGCCTCAGGCGCCCGGCAACGGCCGCCCGCCTCGGGCCCGGGCCGGGCAGGCATCGGAGACAGCCCACCACCCCGGGGGCGCTGCGCTAGGCTTCTCAGGACGTTGTTGGGAAAGGACCGGGGTCCAGAAGGATGAAGACATCAACGAGAATCCGTCCCGCCGTGAAATCCGACTGTCCCGCGATCCTGGAGGTCATGTTCTCCACCCCGATGAGCCGTGAGTCGAGTTGGTGGCTCAACACCGTGGAATCCCTCGAGGCCAAGCTGGCCTCCGGTGGGGGTTTCGTCGCCGAGGCCGACGGCCGGATCGTCGGCTGCGTCATGCATGTCGTCTCGGACACGGACCTTGTGCTGCGCGGCCTGGCGGTGCGGCCGGAGTTCGAGAACCGGGGCATCGGCACCGCCCTGGTGGAGGCGGTCGAGGCCGGGGCACGGGCCCGGGACCTTCCCCGGGTGCTGCTGGCCGTCAGCGCCTCCAATCTCGAGGTCTGCGACTATTACCTGCGTCTGGGGTACGTCGTCAGCGAAGAACCCTACGCGCACTCCGCTCCGGGACGCCCGGCACCGGTGGTGTTCACCAAGGAACTGTGACCCGGCACCTGCCGGAGGTGGTCAGGGCAGCACCACCAGCGTGATCAGGTCACCGGTGACGGTTCTCATCTCAGCCCCGGAGCCTTCGGGCGGAGCGGGCGGCCTGGCGCTGTGCGCGCTGGCGACGCAGCCGCTTGACCAGCAGCGGTTTGTAGCCGAGGGCCGCCGGGTCGTCTATGAGCGTGTTGAGCCGCTGGTAGTAGCGGGTGGTGGAGCAGCCGAAACGCTCCATGATGGCCTGCTCCTTCGGAACCTCCAGGGTGAACCAGCGTTCCTCGAAGTCGAGCATTGCGGCGTCGCGGTCGGCGAGCGGGTTCTCCAGGGCGGCCTCGGTCATGACCCCATGCTACGCGACGATTTCCGGCGTGAATCACATTCATGTCATTCGGGACGGTTCGGCCGGGTGGCTGACACCCGGGTTTCCTCGAAACACCTGCGTCCCGGTTGATTCTGCAAGAGACTTGGAGTAACCCGCTGATCCGGGTTCACTGGTATGGACATGTTCATCTGGAGGAAACGATGCTGGAACTGATCGGGGTGCGCCAGAGCTACCCCTGGGGCACCAAGGACGCCATCCCCACCCTTCTCGGCCGGCCCGCGGACGACCAGCCCTGGGCGGAGCAGTGGTTCGGCGCCCATCCGCTCGGTGACTCCCCCACCCCGGACGGTTCAACCCTGTCGGAGTATTTGGCGCAGGATCCCAACCGGCTCGGCAGGGCCTCCGTGATGACCTTCGGACGCCGGTTGCCGTTCCTGGTGAAGGTCCTGTCGGCCGCCTCCCCCCTCAGCCTGCAGGCCCATCCCACCCGGCAGCAGGCCCGCGATGGCCACGCCCGCGAATCGCTGATGGGGATTCCCCTGGGCGCCCCCGAACGTTCCTTCAAGGACGACTGGCCCAAGCCCGAGACCATCGTCGCCCTGACCCCGTTCGAGGCCCTCGTTGGTTTCCGCGACCCGCTGCTCACGGCCCAGCTGTTCGAGGCCTTGGGGGTCGGAGACGCCCTGGCCTCTGTGATCGGCCCCCTGCGTGACCGCACCGGCTCCCCCGCCCTCCAGGAGGTCTTCCTTGACGTGCTCAGCCTCAACGACCGCCGCCACCTCGTCGACGAGGTGCTGGGCGCCGCCGTGAACCATCTCGACGCCCCCGGTGAGCTCGGTGTCTTCGCCCGCACGGCCGTGGAAGTCGACGAATACTTCCCCTCCGACCCCGGTATCCTCGCGGCTTTGCTGCTGAACCGTTTCTCCCTCGAGCCCGGCCAGGCCCTGGCCCTGTCCCCCGGCGTGATGCACAGCTACCTGCGCGGCACATGCATAGAGGTGATGGCGAACTCCGACAACGTGCTGCGAGGCGGCCTGACCGGCAAACACATAGACGTCGACGCTCTCCTACACGTCGTCGACTTCACCCCGGGCCCGGACGATGTGCTGCTCCCGAGCGGATCGGACGGCACCTACATCTACCCGACAGGTTTCGAGGAGTTCGAGCTGTGGCTGCTGCAACCCACCGACGGGGACACCCTCCAGGTCCCACGCGGGGATTCGGGCAGGATCTGCCTGGTCGCCTCGGGATCGTTCGAACTGACCGGTGACGGCGATCCGGTGGTGCTGAAACCCGGGCACGCCGTTTTCGTGGCTGCCGAGGAGGCGGTCGTGGCGCGGGGTGAGGGACAGCTGTTCGTGGCCGCGACGGGCGTCTGAACCCGTCTCGCTACCCCGACTTGGCCACTTCGTTTCATCCGGGCACAATTGTGCCCACCTGCCTCCGTAGCTCAGCGGCCAGAGCGCTCGCCTTGTAAGCGAGTGGTCGAGGGTTCGACTCCCTCCGGGGGCTCTGACTGGACGTTTCGGGGTTTAGCTGCGCGATACTGGAGCATGACTTCTGAGGATGCCGTTCCCAAACGCCCCGGTTGGCTGGTCCTGCTCACGTGGGGCGCGTTCCTGTGCACGTTGCCCTCCGCCCTGTGGCGGATTGCGATGATCATGGGATGGCTCCCGGGCGCCTCGGAACTCCGAGCCCGCGAACTGGGTTCGAACGCCATCGACGGCTACCTCTACGTCTACGCCCTGAGTATCGTCCAGGTCAGCTTCGGCTTCCTCACCGTGGGTCTGGTGCGCCCCTGGGGCGAGCGCATCCGCGGCCGGACGATCCCGCGCATCATACCCACCCTGCTCGGGATCCTCGGGGGGCTGGCAGTCACCTGGATCTTCAACATCTCCATGGTCTCGGCCATCGCCTTCGGTCGCCGGCCGGACTGGGGCACCATGAGCGGTTGGCCCTTGGTCATCATGGTGTGGTGCTATCTTCCCCTGCTGCTCTGGGGACCGCTCGCCGTGCTGTCGGCGTGCGGCTACTGGTGGGTGCGCAGACCGCCCAGAACCACCGCTTCCCGGGCCGCACGGGCGGAACCGGAGGACCCGGAGGATTGACGCCCCTCTCGAACAGGGACTTCGACAATCAGGGAAACCCCGAGCACAATTGGCGTCCATGACTCCCGAGCCGAGCAAGTGGGCGCGCATGATCGCCGCGGACCCCGACCACTCCCACCGCTACATCGAACGCTTCAAGATCATGGAGGCGGCCGGGCACGACCTCTACGGCGAGGCCCGAACGGTGGATGCCATGGCGCCCCGCCGGGCCCGCATCCTGGACGCGGGCTGCGGACCGGGCAGGCACGCGGGCTGGCTTTTCGAACGCGGACATCACGTGGTGGGGGTGGACGTCGACCCCGTCCTGATCGCCGCCGCTCAGGAGGATCATCCCGGACCGACCTTCCTGGTCGGTGACCTGGCGGAACTGGACCTGCCCGCCCGCGGCATCGAGGCGAACTTCGACATCATCCTGTCCGCCGGGAACGTGATGGGTTTCCTGGCCCCCTCGACCCGCGTCGAGACCCTGCGCCGTCTCAGGGATCACCTGGCCCCCGAGGGCCGCGTGGTGGCCGGATTCGGCGCGGGCCGCGGCTACGAGTTCACCGATTTCCTCGAGGACGCGCAAACCGCGGGCCTGAACCCGGAGCTGGCCTTCTCCACCTGGGATCTGCGTCCCTGGCATCCGGGCAGCGACTTCCTGGTGGCCGTCCTCACCGCCTCCTGACGGATTTCTTGGGTTTCAGGATCGCGGAGCCGAGCACCACCACCAGCAGGCCGATCGCGACGTAGGTCGCGATACGGGCGTAGGCATCGAGCAGACCGACCACCGGCTCCCCGATCTGCCAGCCGAACCAGAAGTACAGACCCAGCCAGAACCCTCCGGCCAGGAAGTCGTAGAGGAGGAAACGTTTCAGGCTGAGACCCGTCGCCCCGGACAGCACGAAGACGACCGGCATGATGGGCAGCGGGATCGGCAGGTAGGCGATGACGAAACCCCAAGGGCCGAGTTTCTCGGCCCAGCGCACGGCCCGGGCGTAGTTGCGCGCCGCGCGTTTGCTGCTGCCCGCCCAGATCTCGATCATCCCGTGGCCCCACAGCTTTCCCGCCCACCAGTAGATCCAGTCGAGTTTGATGCTGGCCAAGGCCGCCACAAGCAGCACCACCGGCCAGTGAGGCAGCCGCCCGACCCCGGCAAGCGCCCCGCTGGCGGCGACGGAGACCCTCCCGCCCGTGATCATGGCCAACACTTCCGTGGCTGAACCGAACAGCAACCCGCGCAGGGGGAGCGTCGCCAGGCCGTAGACGCTGTAGACACCGATCCACACCATGCACGCGATGTCCGCGCGCCCCGGCTTGTGTTTCCAAGGCATGCCGTCGGCCTGCCACCATTCCTCGGCGGCCTGTTCCTCGCCCTCGGCTTCGGGGATCTCTTCGGTGGTTCCGGGTTCCTCGCTCACCCGCCCGATGGTACGCGAGCCTCCCCAATGACGCCCCACCCCAGCAGCGGACCTCCTTGCCGCGAAAGCGTCCGCCCTGCCCGGGTCTGCCGCTCGGAAGGTGACTCGGCCGCGGTTCCGGGGTCCTCTTGCCCCAGTCGCCCGTGGCAACGCATCCGAATCGTCGGTAACGCTCAGCCAAGAGACGCGTAACGGTCCCGGATGTCGATGGGCATGTTCAGCAGATGGTCTTCCAGCGACAGCTGCGCGTCTTCCATCATCGGTTCCTGAGTGGGCGAATGCGCCCCCCAGACCCGGCTGCACATCGCCACCAGATCCCGACCCTCGACCAGCTCAATGCCGACCTCCTTGGCGTAGGCGATCGCTCCCCTTGAGAAGGTGGACGTGGTCACCGCGATGAGGCGATTTGCATTTTCGGTCGCATTGGCGCCGAAAAGCTTCTGAAGAACTGGGCGGCCAACCGGATTATCCGGTTTGAAGCATTTGCACTCAACCAATGTCCTTTCACCGCTGCGGAACATGTCCAAGTCGAATCCACCGTCCGCAACCGGGGGAGTGACCTCCACCTGGTACCCGAGCTCCCGGTACAGCTCTGCACAGAAGGTCTCGAACTGGCTCGGCGCTTCGGCGAACCGGTGATAGAGGCCACCACTGGTGTTTCCGGTCCATCTCAGCCGGGCCCGGGCGCTGACCTGGTTCAGCTTTTCCATCTCCTCACGCGACGGAGCAATCACATGGCCCATCGAACGGAGTCTGACGACGAACTCGTAGAATTGGAGTACGGATCGGGATGCGAATCGCCACCGCCCGAGCTCCAGCACCGAGAACCCCTTGACCACGGCATTGTCGCGGTACCTGTAGTTCCTCGTTCCGTCCTTGTTCGCCTTCTGCCATCGCGGATACACCAGAATGAACGCACCGGTTTCGCGGTTGATCTTGGCGGGTTTGACCCGGAAACCCATAGGGATTCGCACACCTACGTCCGCTTCGGCGCGAAGTCTACGCATCCCGATTATGGCCGCATTGATGAGCATCAACAGGACCCATACGACCACGAAAACTGTGATTACCACTCCGAGCAGAACCAGCACCGGGTTCTCCGTCTCGACGAGTGTTCTCAAGACGCTCAAAAATTGATCGATCATGTCCCTGTTTTCCGCGATGACGCCCATCAGGCGGGGAAAGCATATCCAATCGCGTTTCCGGGGTCGACCCACCCCCGACAGGTGTCACGCAACCCCGATCAAACCAATCAACGAGCACACGCCTCCGAGACGATCCCGGTTCACCCACTCATCCGAAGAGACACCACACCCGGGCGCTACGCCCGCTGGGCGTCCCTCCACCAGCGGCGATCCTGACCCACCGATGACCTCGGGAGGAGTGGCCGGGTGTGGTGCCAAGCGTTGGATGGCTGACCATTTCTTTCCCCGAAAACCCTTGTCAAAAGGGTTTTATTCTTGGTTGAGGGGCGCCTGTCCGGAGCACCGGGAGGCTGTTAGTCTGTCCAGCTAGGAAGAGTCACTTCCACCACTACGGATCGTCGGGCACGTACCTGCCCGTGGAAAGGAAATGTGGCATGGCCACTGTCAGCTACCGTGAAGCCTCGCGTATCTACCCCGGCTCGGATCGCGCCGCAGTCGACAAGCTCGACCTGGAAATCGCCGATGGCGAGTTCATGGTCCTCGTCGGCCCCTCCGGCTGCGGCAAGTCCACTTCGCTTCGCATGCTCGCAGGCCTCGAGGAGGTCAACTCCGGCTCGATCTTCATCGGTGACCGCGACGTCACCGACCTGCCGCCGAAGGATCGCGACATCGCGATGGTCTTCCAGAACTACGCCCTCTACCCGCACATGACCGTCGCCGACAACATGGGGTTCGCGTTGAAGATGCAGAACGTCCCCAAAGCGGAGCGGGAGAAGCGGGTCAAGGAGGCCGCCCACCTGCTGGGCCTCGAGGACTTCCTGTCCCGCAAACCGAAGGCCCTCTCCGGTGGTCAGCGGCAGCGCGTCGCCATGGGCCGCGCCATCGTGCGCCAGCCGCAGGTGTTCCTGATGGATGAGCCGCTGTCGAACCTCGACGCGAAGCTCCGCGTGTCCACCCGCACCCAGATCGCCGCGTTGCAGCGGCGTCTCGGCGTCACCACCGTCTACGTCACCCACGACCAGGTGGAGGCCATGACGATGGGAGACCGGGTCGCGGTGATGAAGGACGGCGTCCTGCAGCAGGTCGATTCCCCGCTGGCCCTGTACGACACCCCGAAGAACCTGTTCGTCGCGGGCTTCATCGGTTCCCCCGCCATGAACCTCATGGAGGGCGCCGTGGTCGATGGCGGCGTCCAGATCGGCGACTACGTGGTCCCCGTGGCCCGCGAAATCCTCGCGAAGGCCGGGGGCGAGGCCACCCTGACTCTGGGTATCCGTCCCGAATCCTTCAGGATCGCCACCGATGGGCAGGGCATCGGTCTGGACATCGCCGTCGTGGAGGAACTCGGCGCGGACTCCTACCTGTACGGCGCCCTCGCGGGGCTGAGCGAGGACGAGCTCGTCGGCGCCCAGCAGATCGTCGCCCGGGTCGGTGCCCGCCAGGCGCCCGCCAAGGGTGATGTGGTGCGTCTCGCCGCCGATCCGGAGAGCGTGCACGTGTTCAGCAACGCCACCCAGGAACGCATTTCCTGAAACGCATGAGGCAAACGAGGTCCTGCGCCCCGGGGCGCAGGACCTCGTTTTTCATTCCCCGGGCCGGGAACCGGCCGAGAGCCACCCGGGTGGAACCGGGACGAACCCGATGAGATGGAAGCCCGGAGCACGACCGGAGTGCGGTAGCTTGGGGCCGGATCTGACGCCCCTGCACAGGAGACCCCATGGCGGAACTCGGCACCTGGACCCGCGCGATGCGCTCCGGACTCGGAACGGACACCTCCCACAAGGCGGTGGTGCCCCCCATCCATCTCTCGACGAACTACGTCTTCGCGGCCCCCGGGGAATCCAGCGGCTACGACTACTCCCGCGCCGGCAACCCCACCCGCGACCTCCTGTCGGACGCCCTGGCGACCCTTGAGGGAGGCGCAGCAGCCACCGTGGTGGCCACGGGCCTGGCGGCCGTGACGCTGCTCGTCGAGGAGCTGGTCCCGGTCGGCGGCGTGGTGGTCTGCCAGCACGACTGCTACGGCGGGACCTGGCGGCTGCTGAACCATCACGCCACCCGGGGCCGCCTGAAGGCGCGTTTCGTGGACTTCAACGACCCCGAGGTCTTCAAGGCCTCCCTCGACGGCGCCTCGATGGTGCTGGCGGAAACCCCGTCGAATCCCCTGCTGCGGATCACCGACCTGAGGGCCGTCGCCGAGGCCACCCACGCCGCCGGTGCGCAGCTGGTCGCGGACAACACCTTCTGCTCGCCGCTGCTGCAGCGCCCCATCGACCTCGGCGCGGACTATGTGCTGCACTCAACCACCAAGTTCATCAACGGGCACTCCGACGTGGTCGGGGGGGCCGTGGTCACCCGCGACCCCGAGGCCGCGGAGCACGTGGGCTGGTTGGCCAACGTCCTCGGCCTGACCGCCGGCGCCTTCGACTCCTACCTGGCGCTGCGGGGGTTGCGGACCCTGGATGCGCGCATCCGGATGCACGCGATCAACACCGAGGCGGTCGTCGACGCCGCGCAGGGACACCCCGCCGTCGCCGCCCTGCACTGGCCCGGGCTGGAAACCCACCCGGGACACGAACTGGCCGCCAGGCAGCAGTCCGGTTTCGGATCGCTGCTGAGCATCGACCTGGCGGGTGGCCGTCCCGCCGCCGAACGTTTCCTGCAGGGGCTGCAGGTCTTCCATCTGGCGGAGTCGCTGGGCGGGGTGGAGTCACTGATCTGCCATCCTGCGACCATGACCCACGCCGGTATGAGCCCAGAGGCCCGCGCGGTCGCCGGGATCGGCGATGGCCTGCTGCGTCTCAGCGTCGGTCTGGAGGCGGCCGAGGACCTGGCTGCGGCCATCACCGAGGCCCTGGACAGGGCACAGGGCCGGGGGGAATCGGCTGGCTGACTCCCCCGCTCCCCATCCTCGGATCCCTCGGCCCGGCTCGTATCTTTAGGACTTGGAAACAGACATGGTTAGACTGGCCGGGTAATCGGTACACAAAACGCTCATCGTCGCACGAAAAACTCGTCGATACTTTCACGGCCTCGCCCGCTGCTCCACGACGGTCCGGTTGCGTCCGATGGCCCGACTTTTTAAGGAAAGACGCCCATGACTCTCCTCACGGAAGCCGTTCCTGAAAACACTTCCCCCGTCGATCCCTGGGAGGGTTTCGCTCCCGGGCCTTGGCGGGAGACGATCGACATCCGGGATTTCATCCAGCGCAACTACACCCCTTACGCCGGGGACGCCTCGTTCCTGGCCGGTCCGACGACCAAGACGCTGCGGATATGGGAGACCCTGGAGAAGGAATACCTGTCGGTCGAGCGAGCCCGGCGTGTCTACGACGTGGACACCGAAACCCCCGCGGACATCGATGCCTTCGCCCCCGGCCACATCAGCGAGGACGACGACGTGGTCGTCGGCCTGCAGACCGACACCCCGCTGAAACGGGCAATGATGCCCAACGGTGGCTGGCGCATGGTGGAGACCGCAATCCGCGAGGCCGGCAAGGAACCCAACCAGGACATCAAGGACATCTTCACGAAGTACCGCAAAACCCACAACGAGGCGGTCTTCGACATCTACACCCCCCGCATCCGCGCCGCCCGTTCCGCGCACGTGATCACCGGCCTTCCCGACGCCTACGGTCGCGGCCGCATCATCGGCGACTACCGCAGGGTCGCGCTGTACGGGGTGGACAGGCTGATCGAGTTCAAGCAGGCCGACAAGGCCGCCGTGGACGATGCCCCGTTCTCGGAGCACTGGGCACGGTTCCGTGAGGAACACGCCGAACAGATCAAGGCGTTGAAGAAGCTCAAGGCCATGGCCGCCAGTTACGGCTTCGACATCTCCGGTCCCGCGCGCAACGCCAAGGAAGCCGTGCAGTGGACCTACTTCGGCTACCTGGCCTCCGTGAAGTCGCAGGACGGCGCCGCCATGAGCATCGGGCGGCTGTCGGCGTTCTTCGACTGCTACTTCCAACGCGACCTCGACGCGGGCCTGATCACCGAGGAAGATGCCCAGGAGATCATCGACGCCCTGGTGATCAAGCTGCGGATCGTGCGTTTCCTGCGCACCATCGAGTACGACCAGATCTTCTCCGGCGACCCCTACTGGGCCACCTGGTCGGACGCGGGCATCGGTGAGGACGGCCGTTCGCTGGTGACCAAGACCTCGTTCCGCCTGCTGCAGACATTGCGCAACCTGGGGCCCGCCCCGGAGCCGAACATCACGATATTCTGGGACCCGAAGCTGCCCGAGGGATACAAGGAGTTCTGCGCCGCGATCTCGATCGAGACCTCGTCGGTGCAGTACGAGGCAGATGAACAGATCCGCTCCCACTGGGGCGATGACGCCGCCATCGCATGCTGCGTGTCCCCGATGCGGGTGGGCAAGCAGATGCAGTTCTTCGGTGCCCGCATGAACGCCGCCAAGACCCTGCTTTACGCCATCAACGGTGGCCGCGACGAGATGAGCGGCAAGCTGATCGTCCCCGACCACGAGGGGGTCGTGGGCGATGGTCCTCTCGACTTCGACGACGTGTGGATGCGCTACGAGAAAATGCTCGACTGGGTGGCCGCCACCTACGTGGAAGCCCTCAACATCATCCACTACTGCCACGACCGCTACGCCTACGAGTCGATTGAGATGGCGCTGCACGACTCCGACATCGTGCGCACCCTGGGTTGCGGCATCGCGGGCCTGTCGATCGTCGCGGATTCGCTGTCGGCCATCAAGTACGCCAAGGTGACCCCGGTGCGTGACGAGACGGGACTCGTAGTCGACTACATCACCGAGGGCGATTTCCCCACCTACGGCAACGACGACGACCGGGCCGACGAGATCGCCGCCGCCATCGTCCACACGGTGATGAGCAAGATCAAGGAGATCCCGCTGTACCGCGACGCCGTACCGACCCAGTCGGTGCTGACGATCACCTCCAACGTGGTCTACGGCAAGGCGACGGGCTCGTTCCCCTCGGGTCACAAGGCCGGAACCCCGTTCGCTCCGGGCGCCAACCCCGAGAACGGCGTGGACAATCACGGTATGCTCGCCTCGATGCTGTCGGTGGGCAAGCTCGACTACTCCGACGCCCTGGATGGCATCTCCCTGACCAACACCATCACCCCATCCGGCCTCGGCCGCACCAAGGAAGAACAGGTCAACAACCTCGTGGGCATCCTCGACGCCGGTTTCGTCCCCAACGACTGCTGCTGCTGAAATCACCAACCCAATCCAGGAGAAGAAAATGGCAATCAAAACCTTTGACGAGCGTATTTCCGACATGAAAGCGGCCCGCGAGGTCCGCGGTGACGTGCCTGGCCTGTTCCACGCCAACATCAACGTGCTCAACCGCGAAACCCTCGAGGACGCCATGGAGAACCCGGAGAAGTACCCGAGCCTGACGGTTCGCGTCTCCGGCTACGCCGTGAACTTCGTCAAACTCACCAAGGAGCAGCAGCGCGACGTGCTGTCCCGTACCTTCCACCAGGGCTCCTGAGTGACCCAGACGACGACATCGGCCGCAGCCGACGGGGTCACGGGCGAATACCGCCCCCAACCAGTGGCGTTGGATGCCCCCCGGCTGCGGCCCGGTGGTTTCGGTGTGGCGGGCATCGACATCACCGACGATCTTGAACGCCACGACCACTTGGAGCAGGTGCGCTCCGGTGAGTTGGCGTCCATGCACTCGTGGGAGCTGGTGACCGGTGTCGACGGTCCCGGCACCCGGATGACGGTGTTCCTCTCGGGATGCCCGCTGCGCTGCCTGTACTGCCACAACCCCGACACCATGTTCGCAGCCAAGGGCCAGCCGGTGCGGCTCAACGACCTGGTGGGCCGGTTGAAGCGCTACCGGAGGATCTTCCGCACCACGGGAGGCGGCCTCACGGTCTCGGGGGGCGAGCCCCTGATGCAACCCGCCTTCGTGGGCCGGCTGCTTCACGAGGCGAAACAACTCGGCATCCACACCGCGATCGACACCTCAGGTTTCCTGGGCGCCAACGCCTCCGATGCCCTCCTCGACGACCTCGATCTGGTGCTGCTGGACATCAAATCCGGCATTCCCGAGGTGTACCGGAAGGCCACCGGCCGGGAACTGCAACCGACCCTGGACTTCGCGCGGCGCCTGTCGGAGCGCGGCACCGAGGAGGTGTGGATCAGGTTCGTGCTGGTTCCGGACCTCACCGACGCCGTCGAGAACGTGGAGGCGGTGGCCGGGATCGTGGAGCAGATCTCCGTCGTGACCCGGGTGGAGGTGCTGCCCTTCCACCAGATGGGCCGCGACAAGTGGGCAACCTTGAAGCTGCCCTACAAACTGGCCGACACCTCACCTCCCTCGAAGGAATTGATCGAGAGGGTCAGGAACCAGTTCCGGGCGCGGGGAATCACCACCTACTGACGAGCCGCAACGCAGCCGCCCCTACCATGTCGGCATGATCTGCACCCTCACCGACGGCTTCGACGCGGCAACCGTCGAAAGGATCCAGGCCCGCCTGGACGAGGTGGAACGCGACCACGGCGTCCGGGTGTTGTGGGCGGTCGAGTCGGGTAGCCGCGCCTGGGGGTTCCCGTCCCCGGACTCCGACTACGACTGCCGGTTTTTCTACGTGCGCCGCCACGACGACTACCTGTCGCCGTGGCGTCCACGGGACGTCATCGAGACTCCCCTGGACGATGTGCTCGACGTCAATGGCTGGGACCTGATCAAGGCGATCCGGCTCGCGGCGCGCAGCAACGCAACCGTCATGGAGTGGTTGCGTTCCCCGTTGATCTACCGCGGACAGCCCGCGTTCGCCGAGGAGCTGCTGGACGTGTGTCGCGCTGTGGTGGACCACGATGCCATCCGGCGTCATTACTTCCACGTCGGCCGCGCTCACTGGAACCGGTCGGGCGCAGCCGAGGGTGGAGAGGTATCCCTGAAGAAGTTGTTCTACGCCATCCGTCCCGCGGCGGCCCTGCACTGGACGCGCACGCTGGGTTCTCCGGTTCCCCCGATGAACCTGTCGGCGCTGCTCGAGGAAGCACCCCCGGCCGAAGACGTCATCGACGCGATCACTGCCCTGGTCCGGGCCAAGGCGGTCACCCGAGAGCTCGGGGAGGGCGTCGTCCCGGAGCCCATCCGCCGGTTCGTGCTGCACGAATTCGGTTTGGTAGCAGAGACCGGGACTCAGCGCCTGAGGCCTGAGATCCGGGACAGGGCGTCTGCGGCCTTCACCGATCTGCTCAGGCGATTTGCACCGACATATGTATAGAAGGTTCCAGACACAAATCAGCAATATCTTTGCTGCAAACAGAACACCCGATAATTGAGAAAAGGGTTCAAATGGGGCCCAATATCGCCCGGAGCGGGTAGTGTTGGTTTGTGCCCAGATTCCTAGCTGCCAAGCCAGATGCAGCGTTGATCCGGCTGCCTTGGAACACGCCACTGGAGGCGTGGCCGACGCAGCACTTGGTGGCGCTGCCCAGAGGCATCTCCAGGCACGTGGTCCGTTTCATCCAAGTGGGTGACGAGATCCTCGCGGCCAAGGAGATCCTGGAGGAGGTGGCGGTACATGAGTACCGTCAGTTGACCGAGCTAAGACGCTTGGGCGTGCCGTCCGTTGAACCCGTAGGGGTGGTTCTCGGGCGACAGACCAACGATCACGACCCCTTGGACCCGATCCTGCTGACCCGGCACCTGCCGTTCTCCCTGCCCTACCGGGCGTTGTTCTACTCGGGCGTGAAACTGGACACGGTCAACCGGCTGTTGGACGCCATGGTGGCGTTGTTCGCCCGGCTGCACCTGACCGGTTTCTACTGGGGAGACGTGTCCCTGTCGAACATCCTGTTCCGGCGCGACGCCGGCGAGTTCGCCGCCTACCTGGTGGACGCCGAGACCGGTGAGGTGCATCCCTCCCTGACCGCTGGGCAGCGCACCCACGACCTGGAGATCGCCCGCACGAACCTGTTCGGCGAGTTCTGTGACCTGGAGGCCGGCGGAATGCTGGATCCCTCCTTGGATCCGCAGTGGCTGGTGGACACCATCGAGGAGCGCTATCAGAGCCTGTGGGCAGAGCTGACCGGCGTCGAGGAGTTCAGCGACTCCGAGATGTACCGCCTCGAGGGCCGGGTGCGTCGCCTGAACGCGCTCGGGTTCGATGTCGCCGAGATCGACGTGCAGACCTCCCCCGACGGTCGCACCATCCGCATGCAACCGAAAGTGGTTGAAGCCGGGCACCACGCTCGGCGCCTGATGCGCCTGACCGGGCTGGACGCGGAGGAGCATCAGGCACGCAGACTGCTCAACGACATGGACACGTTCCGGGCGAAGCTGCCCGGGAACATGAGCGAATCGGTGATGGCCCACAAGTGGCTGACGGAGGTCTTCGAACCCGCCGTCACCCGCATCCCGGCCCATCTGGAGGGCAAACGCGAGCCGGCGCAGTTCTTCCACGAACTGTTGGACTACCGCTGGTACCAGTCGCAGCGGGAGAACCGGGAGGTCTCCATCGAGGAGGCCGCCACCGGTTACATCGCGGATGTGCTGGCCACGCTGCCCGACGAGCACATGAGCAACGTGGAGCCCGTCGGCCAAGAGCTGGCCAACAAATACGATCCGTCCCAGGGATTCGTGGACGACCAGTACGAGAAGCCCTACGATCCGTGGGAGGACGAGGCCAACGACCCGGCCATCCCCGTCACCTTCGGTTTCGACATCGATGCCCTGCGCGCCAAGGCGGCCCGGGATTCCTGAACATCCCCGTTACCGGCGGGCTGCACCAGCAGTTCACCGTGCTTCACGTGAGGCGTGAAGCCTCTCGACGATGCCGTGGTGCAGCCTGTCGGTTTCAACGATGGGGAGCCCGAGGGCTTTGACGTGCCGCTTGGGACGCCGGGTCCAGTGCTCCCCCTCGGCCGGGATGGTGATCGCCTGCAACACCCACTGGCCGAGTCTGATGAACGGATTGGTGGATCCGACATGGTCCGCGAGCAGCAGCGATCCCCCCGGTCTCAGTACCCTTACCATTTCCTCCACTCCGGCACGCGGGTCGGGGAAACCGCACAGCGAGAAGGTGCACACCACTGCGTCGAAGGATTCGTCCCCGAACGGCAGCCGCGACCCGTCGGTTCGAAGCAATTCGACTTCACATCGGGCGGTGGCCGCGCGTCTTCTCGCCAGCTGCAGCATTCCCTCGCTCAGGTCCACCCCGATCAACTTCGCCTCCGGTGGGTAGTGCGGCAGGTTGAGTCCGCTCCCCACTGCGACCTCGAGGACCTCCCCCACCGCCCGTTCGCACACCCATCGGCGGCTCGGCACCAGATAACGCTCCTCCATCCGAGCCACCCGCTCGTCGTAGCGAGTCGCGGTCCGGTCCCAGTAACGCCGCACTCTTTCAGTTCGCATGGTTTCAGGGTTCCTCTTCTCTTTTCTCCCGGCCGTCGGATTCACGGCACGGGCTCAGAGCCCCGAAATCCCAACGGAACGACGGCCACCTTTTCCCGGCGCCGATAGGCATGCTCACCGGTTGTCAGGACCACAGGATCCGCGACCCGCTACGGAACCATCCCGGGGAAAGAACTCGCGTCAGGTACGACTCGAACAGGGCTCGCCCGGCTCGGTCGCAGGGTGAACGGGTGCCCGGAAAGCCGGAGGATTCGATCTCCCTGACGTAGTTGGCAAGTCTCAAATCACAAGCTTCCGGTGTACCTTTCCGTCGTTCCAAACTGTACCTATCCGACACCAGTTACTGTACTTTTCCGCCATCAGGGATCGCGTGATTTCGGGTCGTCCGCTGACGCCGGGCGCCGGGCGGCACTAGACTCCGCAGGGTGAATCTGCGTCTGTACAACACCGCCACCCGAGCCGTCGAGGAGTTCGTTCCCCTGGTTCCCGGGAAGGTGTCGATCTACCACTGTGGATTGACGGTGCAGGCCTCACCGCATCTCGGGCACATCCGCAAGGAAGTGGTCTTCGACGTGCTCCGCCGCTGGCTGACGCATCAGGGACTCGACGTCACAGTCGTCGCGAACGTCACCGACATCGACGACAAGATCCTCGCCAAGTCAGCGGAGGCAGGTATCGAGTGGTGGGCGCACGCCTACCGCTTCGAACGGGAACTGCACGACGCCTACGCCGCGCTCGGGTGCCTGCCCCCCACCTACGAGCCGCGCGCCACCGGTCACGTCCCGGAGATGATCGAGCTGGTGGAGGAACTGCTGGAACGCGGCCACGCCTACGTTGCCGACGACGGTTCCGGAGATGTCTACTTCGACGTGCGATCCTGGCCGCGTTACGGGGAACTGTCGGGCCAGAAGGTTGACGAGATGGCCGCCGCGGAGGACGCCGATCCGCGCGGCAAACGCGATCCCCGCGACTTCGCGCTGTGGAAGGGACGCAAACCCGAGGAACCCGAGACCGCGTCCTGGCCCACGCCCTGGGGCAGGGGACGTCCCGGCTGGCACCTGGAGTGCTCCGCCATGTCCGGGAAATACCTCGGCGACACCTTCGACATCCACGGCGGCGGCATCGATCTGCGTTTCCCGCACCACGAGAACGAACTGGCCCAGTCCGCCGGGGCCGGACGCGGTTTCGCCCGGGTGTGGATGCACAACGCCTGGGTGACGATGGCGGGCGAGAAGATGAGCAAGTCGCTGGGAAACACCGCCTTGGTCTCGGAGGTAACGAAGGCCTTCGATCCGCGCGCGGTGCGGTTCTTCCTGCTGGCCCCCCACTACCGCAGCCAGATCGAGTTCTCCCCCGCCGACGAGCAGACCCGAGGATCTTTGGCGGAAGCCGAGAAGGGCATCGAACGCATCGACTCCTTCCTGGCCTCCGCCGGTGAACGCGGTTTGACGCGGGGCAGGGTCGGTGGGCCATTCTGGGAGGCGTTCGAGGCCGCGATGAACGACGACCTGGCCACCCCGACCGCGGTGGCCACGCTCTTCGAGGCCGTGCGAGCGGGAAACAAGGCTCTGAGCGACGGCGACCCGGGGGCCGCCGACCTGTACGCCACGGTCGCCGAAATGACCAGCATCCTGGGAATCAACCCCGCCGACGCCCCGTGGGCGACCGCCACCGGGGGCGACGACCTGACCCCCGTCGTGGACCGGTTGGTCTCCACGCTGCTGGAGCAGCGCTCCGAGGCCAGGGCCGCCAAGGACTGGGGACGCGCCGATGCCATCCGCGACACCCTCACCGAGGCGGGATTGAGCATCACCGACACCCCGGAAGGGGCCCGTTGGAGTCTGGAGAAGAAATAAATGGCAGGCAACTCGAGACACCCCGGGGCCGGTAACCGCGGCAAAGGCAACACCGCGGGTTCGGGCGGGCGGATCCGCCGTTCGCTTCGGGGCAAGGGCCCCACCCCGAAGGCCGAGGACCGCGTCTACCACAAGGCGTACAAGGCCAAGCAGGAGGCGCTGAAACGTCAGGCGAACCGCCCGAAAGCGAAAACCGGCAACGCCCCGGTGGGGGCGGACTGGGTGGTGGGCCGCAACCCGGTGTTGGAGGCCCTCACCGCCGGGCTGCCCTTGAAGCAGGCCTATGTCGCCGAGGGTGCGGAGCGCGACGATCGGCTCCGCGACATCCTCAAGTTCGCTGCCGAACACTCGCTTCCGCTGCTGCAGGTGACCCGGGCCGAACTGGACCGGGTTACCGGCGGTCTCGTCCACCAAGGGGTGGCCCTGCAACTTCCCGCCTTCGACTACACGGATGTCGAGGACATCTTCGACGCGGCCTTTGAGGTTCCGTCGCGGGGTCTCGTCGTGGCCCTCGACCAGGTGACGGATCCCCGCAACCTGGGCGCGATCATCCGGTCGGCGGCCGCCTTCGGCGCGCAGGGGGTGGTGATCCCGGCCCGCCGGTCGGCCTCCATGACGGCCGCCGCGTGGAAGACCTCCGCGGGAGCGGCGGCACGCATTCCCGTCGCGAGGGTCACGAACCTGAACCAGATGCTGCGCCGCGCCTCCGGGGCCGGTTTCACCGTCGTCGGTCTGGCCGGTGAGGGCGACACCCCGCTGTCGGGCATTCCGGGGCTCGACGGCCCCGTCGTGGTGGTGGTCGGTTCCGAGGGTGAGGGCCTGGCGCGTCTGGTGCGGGAGAACTGCGACGCCCTGGTCTCGATCCCCATCACTTCCGCTGTGGAGTCGCTCAACGCATCGGTGGCGGCCTCCATCGCGCTCTACGAGATCGGTCAGCAGCGGGTCTCGTAGGCCGAGATCTCACCGAGTCTGGGACCGTAGCTGCTCGCCGGGTCGTGACGCAGGTCGAGCCAGATGTCCACCAGGGCCCAGGCCGCCGGTGCCGCTATGACGTTCTGACCCATGCACAGGATCTGGGCGTCGTAGTTCTCCACCGATCCCCGGACGGTCAGCAGGTCGTGGGCGGTCGCGGCCCGTATTCCCGGCACCTTGTTGGCGGCGATGGCAGTGCCGATGCCGGTGCCGCACACGAGGATGCCCCGGTCAGCTCTTCCCTCCGCGATAGCCAGGCCCGCCTGGAAGGAAAGCTCCGGGTAGGTGATGTCCGGCGTGGACAGGTCCACCAGGGCACTCACCCGTTCGTCGCCCGCAAGTTTCTCCTTGAGCGCTTCCTTCAACACGGCTCCGTTGCCCGGAGCGCCAATGATGATTCGCATATCCGAAGCCTTTCATGCCGGGACGCGTGATACCGGTCCCGGGTGTCTTCATTCCTGTTCCTCATCGATGTGCAGCAGGAGCGCGTCGCGGACGAACTCGGCTCCGACCCGTCCCCCGAATGCGTGCCGCATCGCGGGGTCCTGCACGTACATGTGGGCGAGCCCGCGGATCATGGCCGATGAGCGTTCCCTGTCGCCGGTGTGCGTCGGGGTTCCCGGGATCTCACCGAGCCAGGCCACGTGCCGGTCCACGAGCCGACGCACCTCCGGGGAGTCCAGCGTGGCCCCGGCCCGCTGGGCGCGAACCCAGTCGGCGACGAGCCGTTCCGAGCGCTTCTTCCACGCCTGCTGTTGGGCGAGGGTCTTGCCGTGCCACCAGTCATGGCCCGCCTGGTAGGCCTCGCGACCCCAGTGCGCGACCACCTCTTCCTCATAAAGGTCGTTGAACCCGTCGAGCAGCACATCCGGTTTCGGCGCCCTCCCTTCATGGCGCGCCTCGAGAAGGTGTTCCACGGCCCGGATCTTCCGGTCCAGGGCGTCCCGTTCCCGGTGCAGCCGCCGGATCTGTTCTTCGAGCGCCTCGTCCTCCTGGCCCTCCGTTTCGCCATCCAGGAGTTCGGCGATGCCGGCCAACGACATTCCGGTTTCGCGGAGCAGCAGGATGCGTTGGAGTCGCGCGACGGCCCAGGCGTCGTAGAAACGCAGCCCGGATCCGGAGGTCCGGGTCGGGGTCAGGAGGCCGATCTGGTCGTAGTGGCGCAGCGTCCGGGGCGAGATGCCGGCGCGTCTCGCCAGTTCCCCGGTCGGCCACTCCACCACATGTCCCTCATTCCCCGAAGCGGTTCGTCACGTCCAAGGCTGCCACACCGGCCTCAGCGACGACTCTCCAATCCGTGTGCACCGAGGCCGCGGCGGTGGTTCCGCACCGCTCCAGGTATGCGTCGACGATCCGGTTCCCCGCTGCGTATCCCGCTCCGGTCGGCAATCCCACCGGTGCGGCACCGAATCTCCTGGCGGAGGCGTCGCCGAGCACCCAAGGGGTGAAGTTCCACATTCCCGTGATCTCCATGCCGGAGATCACCTTCGCCACGGCGGCGTCGTCTCCCAGGCACGGCACCGCGAAGTGCGTGTAACCGCGCCGGCCGTGGAGTTCCCTGGCGAAGGCATCGGCCAGTCCCTCGGCGACGATCTGCTCGCCGAGGGCAACCGCCATCGGATCCCAGACGATACCGCCTTGTCCGTAGCGGACGTTGTGGTGGAACTCGTGGGCGGCGATGGCCTCGATCCGGTCGCACACCACGCGGTTCGGCCACAACGTCAGCTCGATGAATCCGGGGATTCCGCCGAATGCCGACAGCCCTTGGATCTCCTCCATGAAGTGGTTGTCCGTCGGGTCGCCCAGGGTCACCAGCACGGTCAGCTCCCCGGGGAGAACCAGGCCGGGATCGGCCGCGGTGAGCGCCCGGGCCGCCTGGTGGATCCCCGCCTCCACACGCTCCCGGACCCGCGCCTCCTCCAACTCCCCCAGCCCGGCGCGCAGCTGCTCATCTGCCCCTTCGACCGGGAAACCGAAGGTTCCTTCGTGCATGGCGAGCTGGTCCGGGCCTCCGGGAATGAACGGGTACATGCCGTCCATGGGGGATCGCATGCGACGGATGAGGGCGGGGCGGTCGGCGGCGGGCGCATCCAGGATCTCCCGGGTCGCCGCCAACGAATCGAGCACGGTTATCCTCATGCGCCCGAGACTCGCAGGTGACGCAACGTCAACTGCAAGTCAGCCGCCTTGGACCAGCGTTTCGGAAGCCTCACCCCCTTGTAGGGGTATACCCCCAGAATGCTAATTTAGGCATGCCTGCCTTCTATCTGGAAGAGACATCATGTCAACGCAATCTTCTGTTTCCGACGCCGTTCCCGCGAATGCCCCGAGGTCCGTGTGGGATCTGGTCCGCAGCGCACGCGGCTCGATGTACCTGGGGTTCACCCTCGCCGCTCTGGGAGCGGTGTTCAAGGTGGTGCCCTACATAGCGATCGTCGAGATCACCCGTTCCCTGCTGGCGGGGAACCCGGATTCCGCGCACCTGTGGGGGTGGGTGATCGCCGCTGTGGTGTGCATGGTGGTCCATTCGCTCTCCTACACCTACGCGCTGGGGAACAATCACACCGCGGAGGCGAGGCTCCGTCACGAGCTCCGGCAGCGGCTCATCGGCAAACTGGGGGTCGTGAACCTCGGCTGGTTCTCGGCCCGGAGTTCGGGTCGCATCCGGCAGGCCGTCTCGAACGACACCGCCGACATCCACTCCCTGGTGGCGCACCTGGCCGGCGACTTCGCCAATTCCCTCATCAGCCTGCTGGTCAGCCTCGGCTACCTGTTCTGGCTGGACTGGCGCTTCGCCGGTCTGCTGATCGGCTGCTACCTGCTGATCTCGGTCCTGGTGTACGCGACCAGCATGACGGGGATCAGGAAGGTGTTCGATGACTACACCGAGGCCGAACGGCAGCTCTCGGACCGGACGGTGGAATTGGTGGACGGCATCAAGGAGGTCAAGAACTTCGGCATGACCGCAGACGTCTTCGGACGTTTCGACGAGGCCCAGAAGAGGTTCTCCAAGGTTTCCCTGGTATGGATGCAGAAGCAAAGCATCGGCCTGAGCCTGATCGCATCGCTGCTGCGGCCCGGCCCGGTGTTCGCCGCGACGATGGGGCTGGGGCTGGTGTTCACGCTCCAGGGATGGTTGTCGCCGGTGACGGTGGTGGCCTTCGCCCTGGTGTGGGTCGGGCTGCCCGAGGGGCTGCTGACCCTGATGGAGATGTCACAGAACCTGTACGCGGCGAAACAGGCCGCGAACAGCACCCTGCACATCCTGCAGGCCCCGGAGCTGTCCGAACCGAACGCCGAGATCGCCCCGGAGGAGGAAGCCCCCGCGGTGGAGTTCCGCGACGTCAGTTTCTCCTACGACCCCGGGGAACCGGTCATCCAGGAGCTCTCCCTGAAATGCCCACCGGGCACGGTCACGGCGCTGGTCGGCCCCTCCGGCGGCGGGAAATCCACGCTGGCCAGGCTCATCGCACGGTTCTGGGACGTCGATTCCGGAACGGTGCTCGTCAACGGGCGCGACGTGCGGGACCAGCCCTCGCGGGAACTGCTCTCGTCGATGTCGCTGGTTTTCCAGGATGTCATGCTCAGCACCGACACCGTCCGCGCGAACATCGCCCTCGGGAACGCGGACGCGACCGAGGCCGAGATCGAGGAGGCCGCCAGGGCCGCCTGCATTCACGACCGCATCATGCAGCTTCCCGACGGCTACGACACGATCATCGGTGAGGGCGCCCATCTCTCCGGGGGTGAGGCGCAACGCCTGACGATTGCGCGGGCCTTCCTGGCCGCATCCCCCATCCTGATCCTCGACGAGGCGACGGCGCAGGCCGACAGCCATTCAGAACGCCTGATCCAGCAGGCCATCAGCAACCTGGCCCAGAAACGCACGGTGATCGTGATCGCCCACCGGCTCTCCACGATCCAGGGCGTCGACCAGATAGCCGTGATCGATACGGGCCGGCTCGTCGAGCTGGGCACCCACGACGACCTGCTGGCCCAGGACGGCCCCTACGCCCGGTTGTGGCGGAACCAGACCAACATCGCCCACGCCCTGGAAGGGCTCAGGGGAAAGGAACAGGCATGCTGAAGCAGTTCCGTCGCTACCTCGACAAACCGGGGGTCGTGAACGCTCTGATCGCCGGTTACGCCGTTTCCGCGCTGCTGCAGGGCCTGGCCTTCGTGGCCCTGATCCCCTTCCTGCGGGCCTTCCTGGGCCCGGATCCGGCGTCCTCCCTGACGTGGTTGTGGGTTCTGATCGGTCTCGGGGCCGCCGCCTTCCTGGTGAACTGGATCAGCATGGTCATTGCCATGCGCATCAGCGTCATCGACGTCTGCGGCAACCTGATCTCGAAGATCGGGCGCCGGGTCTCGGCTCTCCCCCTGGGCTGGTTCCGGGCCCGGAGCGCCGGGGACGTGGCCGCCGCCGTATCCAGCGAGGTGGGCATCCTCTCGCACCTGGCATCGGTGGTGCTGCCCAACCTGGTCTCGGCGATCGTGATTCCCGGCACCGTGCTTGTGGCCACCTTCTTCTTCGACTGGCGGTTGGCCCTGGTGATGGCGGTCAGCCTGCCCTTCACCTATCTGGTGTGGCGTTGGGGTCTGCGCAGCATCAAGCAGGAACACGCCCAGGAACCCGTGCTCAGCTCGGCCAGCGCGGGAAGGCTGATCGAGTACGCCCAGCTCCAGCCCGTCCTCAGGGCCCGTGGCCTGGCCGGCATGCAGTGGCCCCCCATCCGGAGCACCCTGGAAGCGGAGAACCAAGGCGTTCACCGGCTGCTCAAGCTCCAGGGCCCACCCTTGGGGGCCCTGCTGGTGATCACCCACGCCGTTTTCGCCGGGGTTCTGGCCTTCGGGCTGGCGTTCGCCCTGGACGGGTCGCTGGATCTGGCCACCTTCGTGGCCGTCGTGGTGATGACCACCCGGTTCGTGACCCCCATGACCCACGCGTTGCTGTACCAGGGGGAGATCCAGAAGTGCGAGATCTCGCTGGAGGCCATCGGGAAGATCCTGGACACCCCCGTGATGCCCGAGCCCGAGAAACCACAAGTTCCCGGGAACCACGACATCGGGTTCCAGGACATCACCTTCTCCTACGACCCGGATGCCCCACTGTTCCAGAACTTCTCCCTGGATGCGCCACAGGGCCAGATCACCGCGATCGTCGGGCCTTCGGGCTGTGGCAAGTCGACGCTGACGAAACTGGCGGCGAGGTTCTGGGACGTGTCCGCCGGTCGGGTCACCATCGGTGGGGTCGACGTCAGGGACATCGCCACGGAACAGTTGATGTCGATGATCTCGATGGTCTTCCAGGACGTTTACCTGTTCAACACCACCATCCGCGAGAACGTTCGCATCGCCAAACCCGGGGCCACCGACGAGGAAGTGGAGGAAGCCATCCGCCGGTCCCGCCTGGAGGAGGCCCTGAAACGGTTGCCGCAGGGACTCGACACCCCCGTCGGCGAGGGTGGACTGCGCCTGTCCGGTGGTGAACGGCAGCGCGTCTCGATCGCCCGCGCTTTCCTGAAGGACGCCCCGATCCTGCTGCTCGACGAGGTCACCTCGGCGCTGGATGCCGAGAACGAGGCGGTCCTGACCACGACCCTCGAGGAACTCTCCCGGGGTCGCACGGTGGTGGTGATCGCCCACCGGTTGAGCACCATCATGAACGCCCACTCGGTGGCGGTGCTGAGTGGCCGCGAGGCCGGTCAGGTCACCCGGGTCGTGCAGCAGGGCTCCCCCGCCGAGCTGGCGAAAACCGAGGGGCTGTTCGCGGAACTGCTCGAGGACTCCCAGGCCATCAGCCGGTGGCGGCTGGCCTGAGACGCATCGAACAGCTGTCCGGTCAGGTCTTTCCCCGGGGTTTGGCCCTCGCGGCCGCTCCCCGGGGACTAGATTTGGTCCCACCACCAATTCCCCAGAGGAGTAGATGTGACTGATGCAACGGCGCTTTCAGGCGCTTACAGGACCCTGCTGGATGTGATCGGGAAGGTCGAGCCCCGGATCTGCCAGGCGATCCGCGACGAACTGGCCGACCAGCGCGCATCCCTGAAGCTGATCGCCTCCGAGAACTACGCCAGCCTGCCGGTGCTCGCGACGATGGGCACCTGGCTGAGCGACAAGTACGCCGAGGGCACCATCGGCCACCGGTTCTATGCGGGTTGCCAGAACGTCGACGTGGTGGAGTCCGTGGCCGCCGAGCACGCGCGTGAACTGTTCGGCGCCGAATACGCCTACGCACAGCCCCATTCCGGGATCGACGCGAACCTGACCGCCTACTGGGCAATCCTGGCGCATCACATCGAAACCCCGGCGCTGACGGAGTTCGGTTCGAGGAACGTATCCGAACTGTCCGAGGCCGACTGGGAGACACTGCGGGCCCGGTTCGGCAGCCAGCGGCTGCTGGGCATGAGCCTGGATGCGGGCGGGCACCTGACCCACGGGTTCCGGCCGAACGTGTCGGGCAAGATGTTCCACCAGCGCTCCTACGGCACGAACCCCACCACCGGGCTGCTGGACTACGACGCCCTCGCCGCGCAGGCCGCCGAGTTCAAACCGCTGGTGATCGTCGCCGGCTACTCCGCCTACCCGCGTCGCATCGATTTCGCGAAGATGCGGGAGATCGCCGATTCCGTCGGCGCGGTGCTGATGGTCGACATGGCCCACTTCGCCGGCCTGGTGGCGGGCAAGGTGTTCACGGGCAACGAGAACCCGGTGCCGTTCGCCCAGGTGGTGACCACCACCACCCACAAGTCGCTGCGCGGCCCGCGCGGCGGCCTGGTGCTGGCGACCAAGGACTACGCGGGTGACGTCGACCGTGGCTGCCCGATGGTGCTGGGCGGTCCCCTGTCACACATCATGGCTGCCAAGGCCGTCGCCCTGGCGGAGGCCCGCACCGAGGCGTTCCGGGACTACGCGCACCGGGTGGTCGACAACGCCCGCGCCCTCGCCGAAGGGCTGCTGAAACGCGGCGGCACCCTGGTGACCGGAGGCACCGACAACCACATCGTGCTGCTGGATGTCTCCTCCTTCGGTCTGACCGGGCGGCAGGCGGAGTCGGCGCTGCTGGATTCCGGCATCGTCACCAACCGCAACTCGGTGCCCAACGACCCCAACGGCGCCTGGTACACCTCGGGCATCAGGCTCGGCACCCCGGCTTTGACGTCGCGGGGCTTCACCACTTCTGACATGGACGAGGTCGCGGCCATGATCACCGACGTGCTGAAGAAGACCACCCCGACCACCACGAAGGACGGTAAACCGGGCAAGGCGAAGTACGAACTGGCCCAGGAGGTCGCGGATGGATCGAAGGATCGCGCGGCGAAGCTCCTGGATCTGCACCCGCTCTATCCGGGCCTGACGTTGTGATGACGACGTTTTCGAGCTGATTCCGCTGCTGGCCCTTTCGGCCGGGGTGTTCCTCCAGTTGTTCGTCTGACTCAGCCTGAGGAAGCCTCGGCAGAAAGGGGCCGGTACACCCCGCAGTCGAGTGCTGCTCGTGCTCGGCGGTTTCGCTGCGCTGGTGTTGCCCTGCGCGACCTTCTGCTCCCGCAAGAGCCCGGTGTGCGCGGCTCCTGTGCCCCGTCCGGTTCGTAGCCGGGCGGGATGGCGCTCCGGCTGGTTCGTCAACCGAATCAGTCCGCCGGGGCATGGATCACTTCGTCGGCGACGCCTTCGCCACCAGCTCTGCGATGTCTCGTCTCAGTGCGCGCGGGTGCAGGTTGCGGGCTGTCGCCAGGGACAGCAGCAGGCACAGGGCCCCGGAGAGGATGAAGACCAATCGGACTCCGAGCAATTCCGCTGTGACTCCGCCCAGCAGCGCACCGCCGGGCATCGCGATTCCCATGGCCATGAACGCCTGGACGCTCGCCACCCTGCCCGCAAGCTCGCGCGGAGCGATCCTCTGCCGCAGAGATGCGACCAGGACGCTGACCATGATGCCGAAGAACGAGTTGAAGAACAGGCAGCCGGCAAGCAGCACAAGATTGTTTGAAGCGATCATCAGGAGCAGCAACGGTCCCGCCAGAGCCACCCCCACCGGCAGAACGTAGCTGAAGCCCAGTTTCCGATCGGCCACCGGCGCCAGGGCCCCTCCGAGCACACCTCCTGCGCCGGAGATGCTCAACACGACGCCGAACGCCGTCGCTGATGCGCCCAGGTCGTTCGTGACGTAGATAACCATGACCGCCAGCACCCCGCTCTGGGCGAAGTTGACGACGCCCATCACCGACAACAAAGCGACCACCACAGGCTTGCCCCGGCACCACGCGACGCCCTCCCGCACGGCCTGCCACATCCCCGCCCCGCCGCTGGCGGGCGCCTGGCCTCCGCCTGCGATGCGCGCCACCAGTGCCGAGGCCAGCAGGAACGAGACCGCGTCTATCAGGAACGGCAGCCAGCGCGCGAAACTGAACAGCAGCCCGCCCAGCCCGGGCCCGATGAAGTTCATCGACGCCGCCTGCATCGCATAGAACGTGCCGTTGGCCGCTGACAGGTCGTCGGGGTCCTCCACGATCTCCGGGATCATGCCCTGGTTCGCCGCCGAAAAGACCGTCTCGCCAACACCGAGACAGAAGCTGACGACCGCCAGCACCCAGATTCCGGCGAGGTCGAAGAACACAGCCCCCGCGAGCGCCCCCACCAAGACGCACCGCGACAGGTCGACCAGCACCATCAGCGACTTCCGCTTGAACCGATCCGCGACAACCCCGCCTGCCAGGCCGAACAGCAGCCACGGGAGCCGGTTGGCCACGACGACAAGCGAAATCAACAGCGGATCCGACGTCATTGTCGACGCCAGCAGCGGAGCAGCGACAAGCCGGATCCCGTCCCCAATCGACGACACCCCCATAGCCGAGGCCAGCTTCAGGTAGCTTCCGTTGCGAATCAGGGCCACTTCCATTCCTTCCGCACGAGTGAACCCACATCGGCCAGAAACCATCTTGACACCCATCCCGCATGACCAACCTGCACCGGCCCCACCCAGACTCCCCCTTTCCGGGAATACCCGCATCACCTCCCCTTGGAGCGCCCACGCCTTCCCTGACTGCCTCTCTCGGGGACGAGGATCATCAACCCTCCCACCGCTCCTCAATCTTCCAAAGCCGGCCGAACCGGTCCGCGAACACCAACCATCCCTACGAAGCTGGTTGAGCCGATCCGCGAGCGCCAGCGAGCGGATCGTGTCGAAACCACCTCGCGCATGTCCGAGGACCCTTCCCCGGCTTCCGGCAGTGGTTTCGACACGGGCTGTTCCTCCACTGAGACCCGGTTCAACCAGCTTTAGGTTCCGGGGACGGGGTCAAGGCCGGACCCGGAGTCCCCGGTGGCGGTTGACCGCTGCCAGGATTTCGTGGCGGCGGGGGCGGGCGAGGTGCCCGGGATGACCACGGTGGGGTGAAAGCCAGTCGAGGCCCTTCTCGTCGATGCGGTGCAGCAGTTCGTCGATCCGCTCGGGCATGCCCGCCCGGTCGTCGAGGAGGTCGCCGATGCGGTCCAGCGCGTGGACGATGGCCTGCGTCTGCGCGGCGTCGACCAGCTGCGGAACCGCGGCGAGGTCGATGTCGTCGCGGCCGTACTGGATCCTGGTGCGGCTCCGCGCCTTGGCGGGTTTGCCGGTGCCGGATGGCGGCAGGGACACGACCCCGGGGCGTCCCGCCCGCAGGCCGTTGAACACCTCCGTCGCCTCGGTGGGCGACGGGGCGGCCGCTATTTCGTGTGCCCTTTCGGTGACGTCGACGGGCACGTAGTGGTTGATGGCGATGACGTGGTCGGCGACCTCGAAGAACGCCCCGGAGCCCCCGGCGACGAGGATCGTCGATGTCCCGAGCTCGCCGTACAGGGGACGGATGCGGTCCACGAACGGGGTGATGGGTTCCTGGGCGGCGGGGATGAGGGCGCGCATGCGCTCGTCGCGGATCATGAAGTTCGTGGCCGAGGTGTCCTCGTCGATCAGCAACGTCGACGCTCCGGCCTCGACGGCCTCGACGAGATTGGCGGCCTGGGAGGTGGAACCGCTGGCATTGGTCGTGCTGAAACAGCGCGTGTCGGGGCCGGAGGGCAGGTTGGTGATGAACGGGGAGATGTCCACGCCGGTGACCGCCCGGCCATCCTCCGCGCGGATGGTGACCGCGTCCGGGCGGGTGATGACCCATTCGCGGCCGTCACCGCCGATGTGGGGATAAACGCCCCGTTCGATCGCGCGCAGCAGCGTCGATTTCCCGTGATACCCGCCGCCGACGATCACGGTCACACCCTCGGGAACACCCATGCCGGTGACCCGGCGGCCGCTGGGCAGATCGAAGGTGACCCGCAGGTTTCCCGGGCTCTCGAAGGGCACGACCGCAGCGCCTGTGAGAGGCAGGTCGGAATCGCCGGAGCGGCGGGGCAGGATCGCGCCGTCACCCACGAACGCGACCAGCCCGCGCCCCGGCAGGAGCCCGCGGAGGTGTTCCTGGTCGCGCAGCAGGGTGACGTGTTCGCGCAGGGCACGCCGGTCGAGGTTCCGGTGCAGCAAGGAGGCCTCGGCGACGCGCGGCAGGAGGTCGGTCAGGAGCCTGGCCGCCTGGTGTCCGCGGGCCCTGCGCCCGGAGGCGGGCAGGCCGACATCGATGCGGGCCTCGACCCGGTCCGCCAAGACGGCGACACTGGTGCGCTCCAACACCTCCTGGCCGGGCCGGCCGATGCCCACGAACCCGCCGTTTCCCGTCCCCTCCGGCCTCGGGATCATTCGATGCGCGGCGTCCGCGAACCGGCGTGTGAGGAAGTCGGAGACCGCGGTCCTGCCCGCGGCGTCGTCGGTCAGGTCGGCGGGCAGATCCGCGACCTCCCGGTCGACGATGATGCGCATCCGCGACGGCGGGGCGTAGGGGTCGACCTGCACGTGGTCGACGACAAGCCGGACGGTACCGATCCGGTAGCTGCCGGTCAGTTGTTTGTACGAGGCGTATCCCCGCCCGTCGAGTTGGGCGAGGACACGCCTCAGCGTTTCTGCATCACGCATGAACGTCCTTCATTCAGTGGTCCTCGCCAGCCCGGCGGGCAGGCGAACGAGAGCGACGCCACCGAGAACCGCGAACACCAGGGCGGTGATCGCCATCGCGGTGGTGAACCCGGTCTGTTGCACACCGAACCCCGTCAGCAGCGGACCGATGGTCAGGCCAGCAGCATAGGCGAGGTTGTACAGCGCGAACGAACCCCCGAGGGTCGGCGGCTCCGATCGAAATCCCTGCTCGCTGATCAGCGTGGTGGCCGGGGCGAGCAGCATCGCCGAGGACAGGCCGAGAAGCCCCATACCGATTCCGATCTGCCAGAGCTCGGACGACCAGCCAATGACCAGCAGGGCCGCGGCGACCGCGACAATGCCGGCACCGACCAGCAACCGGGGTGTCGTCGAGGTCATGAGGTGCCCGACAATCGGGTTGGCGATGATACCGACCAGCGCGGCGATCCCGAACAGCACACCGATGATGGTGCTTGCGGAGGACTGCTCACCGATGCGACCGGGCAGGACCGGTTGCACCGCGGCGAGAACTGCCGCGCCGATGCCGATGGCCGCGACGATGGAGACGGAGCCCCGGACCCTCAACACGGTGAAGGGACCAGCGGTGTCGTCGCTCTGCCGGGGGGATCCCGGGATCAGGGCCAGCAGCAGCGCGATGTCCACGACCGCGACGGCCGCTGCGATCAGGAACGGGGATGCCGGCCCGAAGGCATCGACCAGGAAACCGCCCAGAGGTGGACCAGCGAGCACCCCGAGGGTCACCGTCGACATGGCGATGCCCATCATCTGGCCTCGTTTCTCGATTCCGGTGGCGGCGGCGATCAGGGAGAGGGCCGCGACCCATGCGATCCCACCGGCGATGCCCTGCACGAAACGGGCCACCAGCAACAGCCAGTACGGCCCTCCGGTGGCGAACAGCAGGGTGGCGGCCACGAGGACGATCAGCTCGGTCAGCAGAGGTCGCTTGGGGCCTCGCCGGTCGACGACACGACCGGTGAAGAGCGTCGCGACGATCATCGCGGCGGCGTAGGAGGAGAAGAGAATACCCGTGGCGGCCTCCCCCTGCTCGACCACTGCGGGCAGCAGCGGAAGCACCGGGATCGCCAAGCCCTCGAGCAGCATGTCGGTGAAGAGGACAGCTCCGGCGACGGCGGTCGCGCGGACGGGAGTCGCGCCGGCAGGGCGCGAATCATTGTTGGGAGTCATTGTGATGTTGTTCTTTCAGGAGTTGAGCAACCCCCTCACCAACGCCTTGACGAAGGCGTCGAGTTCGTCGGGTTGCGGAAGGTCTTGGGGGCGGATCACCGCTGTCACGGTGAACCCTTGGAGCAGCACGAGCACGAGTCCGGCAACGCCTCGCGGAGCGAGATGACCGGCCTCCCCGCTGGCGGCGATGACATCCTCGATGCGACCGCGCCAGCCGTCGAGCGCGTCATTCTTCTCGGACCGCCCAGCCGCGTGCGGCGCAACCAGCACGGTTGTGGAGGCCAGTGCCCGGAACCTCGGGTCGCCGGTGAGCAGCCGCACGAAATGCGAAAGCAGGGCCTCGATCTTCTCGCGTGCGCCGCTCTCGGATTCGTCGTCAATGCCTGCGAAGAGACGCTGCTCGTAGTCGGACCAGCCCCATTCGAGGGCAGCGATCAGCAGTGCCTGCTTGTCACGGAAATGATGGTGCAGTGCGCCTCGCGTAACGCCTGCCCGCTCGGCCACATGCTCGAATGTCGCCCCCCGCCACCCCTTCTCCTCGAAGGACATCAGCGCCGCCTCCAGCAGCGCGACGCGGGTTCTGGCCGCGTCCTCGGCCGTCCGTCTCATACATACATGCTAACACGTATATATGGAGTCGCGCGATCGGCATCCTCCCCTGTACATGAATCGCGGAAGAAAAACGGTTCAACGTCGTGTTACGACGCTGAACCGTCAAGGCTCCGCGATTCGTGTGCGGGAGGAGAGATTTCGCCCGGGGCGTGGGCGAAAACCTGTGGCGCCGCCCCGGTCACGCCGCGAGAGGGCTACCTGCTGGTGAAGACCGGGATGATGCCGTCGAAGCTCAGCTGAACCCCCAGCCCGTGGGCGACGATCGTCGCGATTCCCGCTAGAACGGCGAGCAGCACCACGGCGAAACACAGCCCCGCGATCACTTTTCCCAAAAGGCTCGGTCTCCGGGCGGGATCACCTCTGGTGCCCATCGACAGGGAACGCACGCCCAGCGCGAACAGCGTCGGAAGCCCCGCCCCCAGGATCAACCCGGCAAGCAGAACGTGCCAGGTGCCCTCGAACGCGAGCCAGAGGATTTTCATGCGCGACTGCCCTCGGGCTGTTCGAGTTCGATCAGATCCGCCACCTCGGTGGTTGCGGCCAACGGTCGCGGGGCGGTAACGTTCTCCACCCATTCGTCATTGACGTTGCTGTGGTCGATGGTGGACTTCCTGGAGTGCAGGTACATCAACGATGCCGCTGCCAGCAGGATCACGAATATCGCCAGGGCCCCGAACAGCCCACCGAGCAGGTGCCCGACCAACCACATGACGGCGCCCGCGAGCGCGGCGGCGGGCAGGGTGATCGCCCACGACATCAGCATCCTCCCGGCCACACGCCAGTTCACCTTGGCACCGGAACGCCCGAGGCCACTTCCCAGGATCGATCCGGTGGCGACGTGCGTGGTGGAAAGGGCGAAACCCATGTGACTGGAGGCCAGGATCACCGCAGCAGATGACGCATCGGCGGCCATGCCCTGCGGGGAGTTGATCTCGACGAGCCCCTTGCCCAAGGTGCGGATGATCCGCCAGCCCCCGAGGTAGGTGCCCAACGCGATGGCGACAGCGCAGGCCACCTTCACCCAGAACGGTACCGCGTGCAGCTGGGTCCAGTTTCCGGTGGCGATCAACGCCAAGGTGATGACCCCCATGGTCTTCTGAGCGTCGTTGGTGCCGTGTGCCAAGGAGATCAGCGAGGCAGAACCGACCTGCCCCCACCTGAAGCCCCGCTCCCGGCGTTTCTCGTCCATTCCGCGGGTGATCGTGAACACCAGCCAGGTGCCGACCCCCGAGACGATGATCGCCACGACCGGCGAGACGAGGGCGGGCAGGATCACCTTCCCGACCACCCCGTCGAGCCTGGTGCCGTCACCGACCCAGTTGACCCCGCCGATGCCCAGGCCCGCGATGGTCGCGCCGACGAGGCCGCCGAACAGGGCGTGGGACGAGCTCGACGGCAGGCTCCACAGCCAGGTCAGGAGGTTCCACAGGATGGCGCCCACCAGGCCCGACAGCACGATCAGCAGCAGCCCCTCGCCGCCGTCCCCGAGCAGTTCGGGGCGGGGCGCCCCCACGTCGTCCTGGAGGTTCACCACGGCGTTGGTGACGGTGAGCGCCACCTCCACGGAGAGGAAGGCCCCCACGAGGTTCAGCAGCGCCGAGAGCATCACGGCGGTTTTCGGTTTCAGCGCGCCCGTGGCGATGGATGTGGCCATGGCGTTGCCGGTGTCGTGGAAGCCATTGGTGAAATCGAAGGCCAAGGCTGTGGCGATCACCAGCAGCAGCACGACTAACAGTTCTAGCGGCACGGCACTAGTTTGCAGCTTCCCACCGGGATTCGCGCAATTGGCATCTCAAACCTCAGACATGTCGCAAAAATTTCTGAACGGACCCGGGGCCGCGCCGGCTCCTTTGGCACCGATTCCGGAAGGCCGCCAGCGCACACCGGACGCCTCCGGTGTGCGCTCCCCCGGGCCGCCGAGCGGTCAGCGGCTGAACAACTGGCCTTGGACGGTGTTGACGAACTGTGTCAGGGAAGCGGGCAGGTCGCGCAGGTGCCAGGTTTCCGGGGCGTGGTACCAGGAGACCTCCGTCGGATCCGGGGTGTCGTCGGCGTCGGCCGCCGCCATCGCCTCCAGCCAGCGCTGACGCCCGCCCAGGACGATGGTGTAGGGCAGCAGGCGGGAAATCTCCGCCAGTTCCCTGCCCTTCGGCATCTGATTGGTCGGGTGGGTGTTCAGCAGCGCCGAGAGCGCCCCGAGGGCTGTCACGAGCCGGGTGCCGTCCGGTGTGCGGCGGGGCATGCGCGGCGCCATCCACAGCAGCGAGATGGCCAGGGCCAGCAGCACCAGGGCCACCAGGCCGAACCTGGTGAAGGCGATCAGAGCGGCGCCCGCCGCCAGCGCCACACCAAGCCCGATCCAGCCGCGCACGGCCCAGGAGCTGCGGGTGGAGTCGGGGCGGGTCTCGAACCAGCCGCGTTCGACCACCTCGTCATAGAGGGCATCCTGCACCTGTCCGAGGGCGGGTGCCAGAACCTCGGGCAGCTGCGAGGCGAGGGAATGCCCGCCATCCGGAACCACGGCGTCCAGGAGCCGGGACTCGTAGGGAAGTAGTTCGTCAGCAGGATTCTCCAAGCGGCTGAACTGCCAGTCCACCAATCCGTACTGGGTGTGCTGGAGTTCGGTGATGCGCAGGTGACCGCGAACAGCGAGGTCGATCAACGTGGCCGTGATGTCGACTGGGTCGACGCGCTCATCGGCGACGGTGCCCACCAGACCGGGGCGCATACCCTCGCCCGGCTCGAACACCGATTCCCCGTCGCCCACGGGGCGGAACGACCCGACGGCCGAGACCTCACCAGAGAAGACGAGATCCGCACCGGTGCGGCGATGCAGCCACCACAGCAGCAACGCACCAACCACCAGGGTGGCCAGCGCCGCGCCCGTCGTTGCGAGGTCCATCGTGAACGCCCGGTCGAGGTTCCACTGCTCGTGGATCCGGGCCGTCGCCGTGACCTGATCGGCGCTGAAACCGACGGTGAAGGTCACCTGCTCGCCTGCGCCCCGCGTCGCCGATTCGAACTTCGGGGTCGGTGAGTTGTGGGCACCGGCCGTGTAGAGCTGGCACTTTTCGAGGGCTCCGGGCGGGCCCGCGGTGCAGTCCACCAGCTGCGCCATGGCATCCACCTGCAGGCTTCCGGAAACCTTCTCGACCCCGACCGACAATCCTTGGAGCGCACGCCAGGTAAACACGCTGATCTCGCCGTTGGAACCCGGTTCGGAACGGGTGGTTCCGGTGACCTTGTAGGTGATCTTCACCTCGGCGGAGGGTTTCATGGAAAGCACCGTGTAGTCCCCCTCCACTTTGGATGTGAAGTTCTCAGCACCCGTCGCGCTCGCCTCGGAGATGTCGTAGACGTAGTAGCGGTTCCGGTCGAAGGGAGCACGATTCGCGATCCGCTGGGTCAACTCCGCGGGCGGGGTGTCGAACTTGATGGTCTCGGTGACCGTCAACACCCCGTTCGCCTCAAGCTTTCCCTCGAAAAGGTAAGATTTGGCGTTCGGTTCGTCGGCATGGGCCTGAGACACACCAATCAGGCCGAGCAACAGCACGAACGGGACCAGCAGCAGGCGGACTGTACGCACCTCGGGCTCCTCGGATCGAAGTTTTCGCTGCTGACGGTACAGCATGAACGAGGCAAATTCGTCCCCAGTGCACTCACCGCGCCACGACCCCCGATGCGGCTACCCTGAACGTCGTGGCGAACTCGATGCAACCGCAGTACCCGGGATGGCCCAACCAACAGGGACCCGGAGGGAGCCCTTACCCGGATCGGCCCCCCGCACCTTGGCAGCCGCCGGTGCCCACGCAGGGCCAGCAGCCCCCGCTGCGAACACCACAACGGGGGCTCCCCCCGGATCAGCAGCCTCCCCAGGCGCCGGAGCCGTACTCCCCCTACCAGCGCCCGGCGGAGACTCCGGCCGCTCCGCGCAGGATGGCGCCGCAGTCGGAGACTCCCCCGACGACACCGCACAGGGCGATGCCACAGCAGCCATCCCCACCGCCCCCGCAGTTTCCCGCCACCCGGCCCGCGGCGCCTCCCGCCCAGGCCGCTACCAGTTATCCGGCCCCGGCCGCGCCGCAACTGCCCACGGCTTCGGGCTCTGCTTTTCTTCCCGGTGCCCCCACGGGTTTCCGTCCCACCCCCCAGGGCTTCCCCGCCATTCAGCAGCCCACTCCGACGTTCACCCCCAGCGGCTACTACGCCCCACCGGGGGTGCCCAAACGCCGCCCAACAGGACTGCTGGTTGCCCTGTTCAGCGCCCTCACCCTGCTGATCGGCATGGTCGTCATCTCCTTCATCAACAATCAGCCGGATTCCACGACCGTCTCCACCGATTACAAGAACGAGGACTGGAAGGTCCCGACCGTCGACGAAACACCCCCTCCCGTCGTGGTACCGAAAAATAACGCGGAGGCGAAGACCCTGACGGAGAACAACCCCCTGTACAGCACATCCCTGGAATCCCCTGTGCGGTGCGATCTCGAACTTCTCCCGGGCGGCAAACAGAAAGACGAGGAGCTGGAGGCCAACCTGCAGGCCTACCTCGGCTGCCTGACCCGGGTCTGGGGCCCCACTCTGGAAAAGGCGGGATACAAAACCTTCCAGCCAAAGATCACGGTTTTCCCTGAGGGCGGGACCGTCACCACGGAATGCGGGAAACAGAAGTCCCAGAACGCCTTCTATTGCGCGGCAGACCAGCGGATATACATCGCCCAGGACATGCTCGACGTCCTCTCCACCGATCTGTCCAAGGCTCGTGCCATCTTCAACCTGATCATCGCCCACGAGTACGGGCACACCATACAGGGGCAGTCCGGAATACTGGTCAGCGGAAACGCCTTGGCCAAGAGCGGCAGCGATTCCAAGGCCATGGAGATAAGCCGACGTCTCGAGACCCAGGCCGACTGCTTCGCCGGAGCCGCCATGAGCTCCCTCTGGCAGGGACTCAAGCTCACCGACGCGGATCGCCAGGACATTCTGAACATCATCATGGACCTGGGTGACGACAAGCTGAGGGAGCGCAACAACGGCGACCCGAACGAAGAGGGCGACCACGGCAAGGGCAAGAACCGTCACATGTGGCTGGAACGTGGATTGAACTCCAATGGGTCGCTGGGCCAGTGCAACACCTTCACCGCATCGTCCGGCGAGGTCGAGTAGGAAACCGCCGGAAAGCACCGAGTGAGTGTTGTTCTCCGCGGAGGATTCCGGTCGGTGCTTCGTCGATGTCGCTCGCGGGCTGGATCGTTCAGGCGGTTCAGCCCGCGATCGTCATGGCCACCGCTATCGCCGCGACCCCCTCTCCGCGGCCCGTGAGCCCCAGCCCGTCCGTGGTGGTGGCGGAAACCGACACCGGTGCCCCGATGGCCTCGGAGAGCACCCGCTCCGCCTCGCCGCGGCGCGCGGCCATGCGTGGCCGGTTTCCGATCACCTGGACGCTGACGTTGCAGATCCCGAAGCCCGCGGCCCGGAGCAGCCTGGCCGTCTCGGTCAGGAAAGCGATCCCCGATGCGCCCTTCCACTCTGGGCGGTCCGTGCCGAAGTTCGATCCGATGTCCCCCAGCCCGGCCGAGGCCAGCAGCGCATCGACGATGGCGTGGGCCGCCACGTCGCCGTCGGAATGCCCGGACAGGCCGAACGGTTCGTCCGGGAAGTGCAGCCCGGCCACCCACATCGGCACCCCGGCCTCCAGCCTGTGGATGTCGGTTCCAATACCGACCCTCATATCCGGCTCCTGCCGTCCAGGATTCCCTGCGCCAGGGCCAGGTCGAGTTGCTCGGTGACCTTCAGCGCGTCGTGATGCCCGGGCACGAGCACCACACGATGCCCGAGCGCCTCGATCGCGGATGCATCGTCGGTGATGGCCAGTCCGTGCCTGGCCACGTGTTCGTGGGCCTCGCGGAGCAGCCCCAGCCGGGCCCCCTGAGGGGTCTGGATGGCTCGGAGAGTGGATCTGTCGACGATCCGGGATCCGTCGTCACCGACCTGTCGGATCGAGTCGTGGACCGCGACCACCGGTATGGCCGCCTCCGCGCCGTGAGCCACCGCGCGCAGTACGGCGGTGACGACCTGCGGGGGCACCAGGGGACGGGCCGCATCGTGGATCAGCACGATGGTCTCGGGGCCGAAGCGTTCCGACAGCACGTCGAGCCCGAGTCTGACCGAATCCTGGCGTTCGGTCCCACCCACGGTGCAGGTGATGCCGTCCAGTCCGGACAGGGCCGCCTCGAAGATCGACAGGCAACCCTCGGGTGTGGTGACCACCACGTGTCCCACGCCTCCGTCACGCATTGCCAGGACGCTGCGGCGCACCAAGGACATCCCGCCGAGTTCCACCAGCGCCTTCGGCACGGATGCACCGAGCCGAGACCCGGAACCGGCCGCCGCCACGATGGCGACGACCGGTTCGTTCGTGTTGTTGTTCAACGGCTCACGAGGCCAGGACCTCGTCGAGCATCACCTCGGCGCGGTCCTCGGCGACGTCCTCAGCGAGGGCCAGTTCGGCCACGAGGATGGCGCGGGCTTTGGCGAGCATGCGCTTTTCACCGGCCGAGAGGCCCTTGTCGCGGTCGCGACGCCACAGGTCACGGACCACCTCGGAAACCTTGATGACGTTCCCGGAGTGCAGTTTCTCCAGGTTCGCCTTGTAGCGGCGGGACCAGTTGGTGGGTTCCTCCGTGTGCTCGGCACGCAGCACCTGGAACACGCGCTCCAAGCCATCGGCGTCGACCACGTCGCGCACACCGACGAGGTCCAGGTTGCAGGCGGGAACGCGCACCACGAGGTCGTTCTGACCTATGATGCGCAGTACGAGGTAGAGTTTGTCCTCTCCCTTGATCTGTCGGGTCTCTATGTCTTCGATGACAGCCGCCCCGTGATTCGGGTAGACCACCGTCTCTCCGACCGTAAAAGTCATGTCTTGTAGGCCCCTTTCCGGAGGCCATCCTACCATGGTGGGACGAATCGGCCCCGTGGATGATCCCGGGGCCTGACAGGCACCGGGGAACCTCTCGTTCCGTCGCCGGGACCGCCGCTCATCCCCGGAACTTGTAGCCCAATCCCCTTACCGTGATCACCCGGGACGGCTTGGACGGTTCGCGTTCGATCTTGTTGCGGAGGCGTTTGACGTGGACATCGAGGGTTTTGGTGTCGCCGACGTAGTCGCTGCCCCAGATGCGGTCGATGATCTGGCCGCGGGTCATGACACGCCCCGCGTTGCGCAGCAGCAACTCCAGCAGCTCGAACTCGCGAAGCGCCAACCTCACCTCCTGTCCGTCGACGAGAACCTGGTGGCGTTCCACGTCGATGCGCACCCCGTCCATCTCCACGACCTCCGGGATCAGCGTGGTGTCGTGGCCGCGCCTGAGGATGGCGCGGATCCGCGCCACGAGTTCGCGGTGGGAGAACGGTTTCGTGACGTAGTCGTCGGCGCCGATCTCCAAACCCACCACCTTGTCCGTCTCGGAGTCCCGCGCCGAGACCATGATGATCGCGACGTCACCGCGGGCCCGCAGCCTGCGGCACACCTCGGTCCCGGGCATTCCGGGCAGCATCAGGTCCAGCAGCACCAGATCCGCGCCGTTGCGCTCGTACTCGGCCAGGCCGCTCTCCCCGTCCGCCGCGGCGGCGACATCGAATCCCTCCTTGCCGAGCATGAAGGTGAGCGCCTCACGGTAGGAGCCCTCGTCCTCGATGATCAGGATCCTGGTCATCTCTCATTCCTCCCGGGTCTCCCCATCGACGACCCCATCCTGGTGGGCCGGAAGCCGCAGTGTGAAGGTGGACCCCCTGCGGGGCCGTGACCACACTCTAACGCTCCCCTTGTGGGCCAGGGCGATGTGACGGACGATCGACAGTCCCAGCCCCGTGCCCCCGCTCTCCCGGGAACGCCCGTAGTCGACCCGGTAGAAGCGCTCGAAGATGCGTTCCTGGTCCTCCTGGGAGATGCCGATGCCGTTGTCGGTCACCGTGATCTCGACGTGGTCGTCGTCCTCGTCCCGCACCTGCGCCGCCGCCACCACGACCCGGGCGTTGTCGTCGGAGTAGTTGATGGCGTTCTGCACGAGGTTGACCACGGCGTCGATCAGCTGCCAACGGTCCCCCAGCACCCGGGCGCAGGGCACGGCGGCGCGCACGAGGTTGATTCTGCGGGCCTCAGCGGCCTCCCGGGTCCGTCCGATCGCCTCGTCGACGATCTCCTCCACATCCACCACCTCACGGTTCAGCATCGGGTCCGAGGACTGGAGGCGGGAGAGTTCGATGATCTGGCCGACGAGTTCGGCCAGGCGGGCCGATTCGCGCTGGAGACGCCGGGCGAAATGGGTTACCTGCCGGGGGTCTTCGGAGGCCGCTTCGATGGTTTCGGCGAGGATTCCCATCGCACCGATCGGGGTTTTCAGTTCGTGCGAGACGTTCGCCACGAAGTCTCTCCGCACCGCATCCACGCGTCGGGTCGCGGCCTCGTCCTCGGCCATGACCAGGACGAACCCCCGGCCGAGCGGGAGCACCCGGGTGGAGAACTCGATGCCATCCATGCCCGGGGGACGGTCCTGGATGACGTTTCCCAGGTATTCCGTGTTCGTTCTGCGCACCTGTCGTACCCGGTCCAGCAGCCCCGGGAATCCCACCCGTGTTCCCCGGGCCAGCCCCATCATCGTTGCCTGGGTGTTCACCTTCACCACCTCGTCGTGGGGGCCGACCAGCAGTCCCCCGAGGGGAAGCACATCGACGACGGCGGCCAGGTCGTCGTGGACCGGGGACGGCTCCCGAGGTGCGGGCTGCGGTTCCCCCGTCCGGGCAGGAGAACCGAGGATCCCCGCGACACGCGCCGCCGCCAAAGCGAGCAGGGCACCCATCAGGAAGGCGACGACGACGGCCATGTTCCAGATCCTACGGTCAGGACCAGCGGTTGGTGGCGACCACTAGACTTCCGTTCTCGGGGTTCCCATCCCCGAAGGACGGAGACGAAGCATGCGCGCCAGCTACCACGAAGAACTCAATGGCCTGCTCGACAGCCTCCAACACATGGCGGTCCTGGTCGAGGTGGCCGTGAGCGAGGCAGCCGCGTCCCTGCTGGAACCCGATCTGGCCCGCGCGGAGGCCGTCATCTCCAACGATTCCCAGCTCGACGCCATGCACGAGGAACTCGAGTACCGTTGCCTGTCCCTCCTGGCCCTCCAGGCGCCGGTGGCTGGCGAGCTGCGCACCATAGTCTCCGCGATCCGGGTGGTCTTCGAGCTGGCGCGCATGGGTGACCTGGCGGCGCACGTGGCCAAGATCGCCCGGCTGCGTTTCCCGGACTCGGCGGTACCGGATTCGTTGCGGGAGAACTTCTCTCGCATGTCGGAGGTGTGTGTGGCGATGATCCAGCTTGCCAACCAGTCGCTGAAGGACCGTGACGCCGTCGCCGCTCTGCGGATGGCGGAGATCGACCACGAGATGGATCATCTGCGTCGCGACCACTTCGGTGTGTTGCTGGGGAAGAACTGGTCGGGTTCGGTGGAGCAGGCCATCGATGTCGCCCTGCTGGGCCGCTATTTCGAACGGTTCGCGGATCACGCCGTCGCGGTGGCGCGCCGCGTCATCTACATCATCACGGGCCAGTTCCCTGAGGGCGAGGAGTGGCCAAACGCCTGATGTGAAGGGTGTTAAAAAGTTGACGATCAAAGGTTTAGACTGCCGCCGTAGCTGTTTCTGTTTTGACGAGGGGATACATGATGACGCTGTTTAACCGCCGCAGCCTGTTGACGGGGACGGTGGCCGCCGTTGCGGTCGGCCTGGGGGCCTGCGGATCGTCCCCGGAAACCAAGCAGTCGACGTCCGCCCCGGCGTCGTCGGAACAGCCCAAGGAGTCCACCACCTCGACGAGCCCCACCCCCGAGGCATCCCCGAAGCCCTCTCCGTCGCCTTCCCAGAACGCGTCTCCCGAAGCCTTGAAGCCGAACACCAGCCACAACAACGCGGCCGCCGAGTACGCCTACCCCTCTGAGAAGGTCCAGGCGTGGATGAAGGATCCCAGCTCGGCCCCCGAGAAAATCGTCTTCCTCACCTTCGATGACGGCCCGAACCACACCAATTCGGTGCAGATCCTGGACGCCCTGAAGGCCGGCGGGGTGCACGGCACGTTCTTCGTGGTCGGGAACCTCGTGAGCAGCGCCCCCGAGACGCTCAAGCGTGAGATCGCGGAAGGACACTCCGTGGCCATGCACAGCTACACCCACAACTACAACAAGCTCTACCCCGGCCGCGCCGGAAGCTTGGAGACCATCAAGGATGAATACAACAAAACCAAGGCCGCCCTCGAGGAGGTCCTCGGCGCCGATTTCAAGACCAACACCTGGCGCTACCCCGGTGGTCACATGAGCTGGAAGAAGTTGGAGGCCGCCGACGAGGCCCTGGCCGCCGAGGGTGTGCACTGGATCGACTGGAACTGCCTCACCGGTGACGCCGAACCGAAGAACCGCCAGCCCAAGGATGTCGCGGGCATGGTGAAGATGGCGACCTCCGCTATCGGTGAGGGTTTGAAGGTGGCGGTGATGCTCGCCCATGACGCCGAGGGCAAGGACATGACGGTCAAGGCGATGCCCCAGATCATCAGCGCCTACAAGGAGGCCGGTTACAAGTTCGGGATCATCGCCTGATTCCCGGTGGGGTCGACGCGATGGGCCCTGTGCGCGGGTTCGCTCTCCTTGTAGGCTGACGCCATGACCGGAAAGCTGATCCTGCTCCGTCACGGCGAGAGCGAATGGAACGCAAAGAACCTGTTCACCGGGTGGGTGGACGTCGACATCAACGAGAAGGGTGAGGCCGAGGCCCGGAAAGCAGCGGAACTGCTGGCCTCGGAAGGGCTGCTGCCGACGGTGCTGCACACATCGTTGCTGCGTCGCGCCATCCACACCGCCTACCTGGCACTCGACGGCTGCGACCGCCACTGGATTCCGGTGCGCCGCAGCTGGCGTCTGAACGAGCGCCACTACGGCGCGCTGCAGGGGCTGGACAAGACCGCCACCCGCGACAAGTACGGTGACGAGCAGTTCATGTTGTGGCGTCGCAGCTACGACACCCCGCCGCCGGTGCAGGACACCGACGCGGAGTACTCGCAGTTCAACGATCCCCGCTACGCCGACATCCCCGCAAACGAGCGTCCCCGCACCGAGTGCCTCAAGGACGTCGTGGCGCGCATGCTGCCGTACTGGGAGGAGTCCATCATCCCGGATCTGGATGCCGGTCACACCGTCCTGGTCACCGCGCACGGCAACTCCCTGCGTGCGCTGGTCAAGCACCTGGACGGCATCTCCGACGAGGACATCGCGGGGCTGAACATCCCCACCGGGATCCCCCTGCTCTATGAACTCAACGAGAACCACAGGCCCCTGGTCAAGGGCGGCCGTTACCTCGACCCGGAGGCGGCCGCCGCCTCCATCGAGGCCGTCAAGAACCAGGGCAAGAAGTAGTCCCGGTAGGTTCAGTTCACCTTTTCAACGGGTCCTGTCGTGAGAGCGACGGGACCCGTTTCCTCATCGTCGTTGTTCCCGCCGGGTTCCTCATCGTCGTTGTTCCCGCCGGGTTCCTCATCGTCGTTGTTCCCGCCGTGTTCCTTTCCGCGGTTGCGCCACCAGGATGCGGCCGCCGTGGCTCCCGCGATCGCCAGGGCCGTCGGCACCAGGACCGTCGCGCCGGAGTGCGTGAGTTCCAGCACCAGCGCGAATCCGGTCAGGGGGGCCTTGATGGAGGCGCCCAGGAAGGCCGCGGCACCGATGAACACGCAGGCGACGAGGTTGGATCCCGGCCAGATCAGCGACCACACGAGCCCGGTCAAACCCCCGAGGGCCGCGCCCAGCGCGATACCGGGATTGAGGGTGCCTCCCCAGGCACCCGCCCTGACCGTGATCAGTGTGGTGACCGCCTTGGCGAGCAGCAGCAGGGTGATCAGCCCAAGCGCCTGCGGCCCGACCTCAGCCACCTGGTTCGTGACGGTCTGCGTGACCGGGTGCCCGTTGCCCAGCACCCACGGCACCCAGATGGAGACCGCCCCGACCACGGCAAACCCGAGAGGCATGACCCACAGCAACCGGGGGGTGGTCGGGCGTTTCTGTTCGGCACGTTTGACCGCCTCGCCGAAGAGCGCCCCGGCCAGGCCGATCGCCGGCCCGCACAGCACGGCCCACGCCACCAGCGCGGGCGAGGAGACCAGCTCCGGCATCCTGTAGTAGACCTCCGGCCTGGCCCACCCGGTCGAGACGAACACGGCGATGCCGGAGACGGCGAGCGCCGAGGCCAGGGAGCGTTTCGAGAAGGTGGCGAGGAGGGCCTCCAGGGCGAAGAAGATGCCGGACAGGGGGATGCCGTAGACGGCGGCCAGACCCGCCCCGGCCCCGCATGCCACCAGGATCCTCCGATCCTCCTCGTTCAGCCCGAACCGGTCGCTGATCCACCCGGACAGCGCGGCGCCGGCCTCCCGCGGCGCGACCTCGCGGCCGAGCGAGGCGCCCATGGCGATGATGATGATCTGCGTGGCGGCGTGCCAGATGGTGCGCAGCACCGGCATGCGCCTGCCCGCCACGGCCTGTTCCGTCGAGACCGGCCCGGGTCCGGTGCGGTGCAGCAGCACCCACGACACCGCGCCGATCACACCGGCCGCCGCGAGGGTGAGGAACCGGCGCCACCACGGGACGGTCTCCAGAGCCGTGACCAGGTGCCCCTCGGAGATGCTCCAGACGAAGTGCTCCACGGTGTGCAGCAGGTGTGCGCAGGCCCATCCGGTGACACCCGCGGTGATTCCCGCCAGGACGACGGCGGCAGCGAAACGCCGAAGCCCCGAGGCTCCGGCGGTGGTGTGTGATGTGGTGGTGTTGTGCTGTAGGGACGGGTCGGAACTCACGTTCTCCTACTCTAGAACTCCCTTCCCGCCGAGCCGCACCCGCCCGAACTCGCGGTGCCCCGGGGAGAGCGCACGGCGTCGATCGACCGATTCGCCCCCGGGAAACCCCATGTCTGCCGGATGGCGCAGGCCTCGTACGTCTCGGGGCCGGAGGAGCGGGACGGGCCGAGTCTGATCCCGCCTGCGCGGGATCCCGGGTTAACGCCCTTGCTAGTGGCGTGGCGTTGAGGTGAGTTTACGTTTGCGGTTGATTTTGGCGAGGATT